>Ga0180732_1000523_pt1 | contig 32036 bp, 62 predicted proteins | sample KR11_01MetaG_FD_148674 | JGI IMG/M metagenome (GOLD analysis project Ga0180732, IMG submission 148674) | Groundwater microbial communities from the Olkiluoto Island deep subsurface site, Finland - KR11_0.1 MetaG | ecosystem: Environmental > Aquatic > Deep subsurface > Groundwater | place...
AAGTTTTTTTGCATTGAGTAATCTCCATTTGAATATCTTTATCAAGTAGGTCAATAGTTTCTTGCAATTTTTCTTCGGTTAAATTTTCTTCTTTTAATTGCCCTAATATTTTAGTTCTTTCTTCTTCTAATTGTTGCTTCTTAGATTCTAATTTAATTTTCTGTTCTTTTTTTTCTTGAACCTGAGACTCTATTGACTCTAATTCTTCCTTATAATTTGACATTAATCCTCCTTTTAAATTACCTTTTTACCAGAATACCTTAAATTTTTATTAATAAATCCTCCCATAGATTCTGCTGTTTTTAATGATTGAAACATTGAATTAGTAAAATTAGAATAATCATAAATTCTGCCGTCAAGGAATTTTATTCTACATATTTTTTCTTGCCCATTAAACCCCATACTTTGCTTGTAAAGTCACTGTTTTATCGCTGTGCCTATGAGTTTTACTCAAATAATAGTTAATATGTTCGCCCTCAAATTTAATACCTTGTACAAATAACATCTTATCTCCTTCTTTTACTGAAGCCGTATTATCTTGGGTAACTATGATACCACAGAGATAATTTTCCATTTTACTTTCCATTTTATGTTTTTTACCATCCATTAAATATAATAATCCCTCTACTTCTTTTTTCCTATAAATCCACCATTCATTAACGGATTTATATGTTTGAAATTTTATTAATCCCGCTTCAATATCTGATTTAAATATTCCGAATCCTTTTCCTGCGCTTGGTCTAATCATATTTTCCTATCCTTTCTATTAAATTGTCGATAATTTCTCTATCTATTTCCTTTTGTTTACCTACTTCTTCCACTATGCCTCGTAAATCTAATTCTGTAAATGTAGTAGTTTGTAAAGAAGCAATAAATTTATCTATGTCCTCTTCAAATGCCTTGGCTTTGGTTACTTTGGTTAAATCGAATACTTCAGAACCGGGTTTTGCTGATTTTAATGGTATAATTTTGGTTTCTTGGGTGTCAGCATCAATAAATAATACTGAAGGAATAATATCAGCTTCATTAATATCTAATCTTCCGATGCTTCCTAAATTAATGAATTTTGTATCATTAATTATTTTAATTCCCCAGGGCTGGTGATAATGTGCCAAAAGTATAATATCATAGTCTGTTTCGATTTCTTTAATAGGAACATGTAATACCGTAGGAAGAAAAGGTTTTAAAGTTGTAAACGCATGCACTACTGCTATTCTGAACTTATTTTTAATTCCACAAATTAAACCCTTATCTTTTATATCTTGCTCAATATTGTGATAATAATCATAACCTTTAATATATGTTTTATCTGTCTCCAAAACTTTTAAATGTTTAATCATTAATGTTCTTTTAAAAATATGATTAAGAGTAGTACCATTACTTAACTCTATAGAATGATTGTTCTCGTCATGGTTTCCCCAAATTGTATATAAAAGAACTTGGTTGTTTTGGATTAAATCAATAAATTCGTCTGTCATAGGCAAACTAATATTGGGACTATCAAAATTATCCCCTCCAGAAATAATATAATTACAATCTAATTCTTTGGATAGAGATAATATTTCTTTAAATTTGATTAAATTATCTTCAGAATAATTTCCTAGGCGAAATTCTGAGTTGACTCCCCTGCGATGTAAATCCTGATAATATAATATTTTCATAATTATTCCTTTTTAAAAGTTAATATTAATACTTCATCGTTTGGTTTTATTCCAAATTTATCAAACAATTCATCTACTTGACTACACGTGGTAAAGCCCGTATCTAAATATAAAAATCCATAAGGAATATTTTTATATATATTTTTTTCTACATATAACAATTCTGCTTTTCCTATATATTTTCCTTCTAAAATAACTTCCAAAAATTCGGTTACTAATGACATATAGTATTGTTCTTTTTCAGAATTATATTTTCTGATAGTAGTAAATATTTTATTATTTAATTTGTTGTTCCAATTATGGCTAAATTTAATTTGATTCATTTTAAATGCTCCATTATTTTTAGTGTCAGTTCACGAGTAGCCATAATATCCGACATAGCATCATGGGCTTTAATTTCAATATTAAAAAATTGGCACGAAGTTTCGAGATGATAATCTTTAATTTTCATTATTCCCTTATATTCCAATAACCCTATAACCGACATCGGATCCAAATAATGGTAATCCATGTAACTTCCGAAGAACTTATTACCATTTTTAATAAACCATTCATTCATAAATCCCCTATCAAAAGGGACATTATATCCGGCTGGTGAGAACTTATCAAATTTATCAAACTTGTTAATATACTTATCAAATATTGCCAATACTTGTTTATACACTTCTTGTGGCATAGGAAATGTTTTAATTTCTTCTATTGTTCTGCCATTAATTTTTAAGGCTTCCATAGAAATATTATCATAACTAAATGGTTGCATAAAGAAATTATGTTTTTCTTTGATTTCTCCATCAATTTCAATCATTATAGCTAATTGAATTATATCGTTTAATTTTGAATCTAATCCAGTTGACTCGCAATCAACCCAAAGTATCTTCTTCATTTTAACCCTTTCTGTTTTGCTAGTTCTATTGCTTCCTTCCATTGTTCTTTATTTAACATAACATTTATTGTACTATGAAACAAATTACATTTGCTGTCTCCGCAAGTATCATATTTTTTGGCAATTTCAAAAATAGCATCTGTTAAAATTTTAGAGGCAATTGCTTTATCCATTTTTATGCTCCTCCATTAATTTATCAATAAAAGCAACCAAATCTTTCATACATCCTGAACTAAAAATTGTTTCTGAATTAGGAAAAAAACAATATTGTCTCCAATAATTATGCCATTTTACTTGCCCTATAGATATATTATATTTTCTATTTAAAATTAAATAAATATTAGTTTTTTCCCTATGGGAAATTAATTCTACTTCCAAATATTCTCCTATTATTTCTTTCATTTTATCTCCTGCTTACATAAAGGACATACTCCCAAATCCTTTAAAATCTTTTTATATTCTTTCTCTTTCTTTTCAATTAATTCTACTGCTTCTATTAATTTAATATCTATGTCTTCCTTGCTTTCTATTATTTGCTTATATTTTTTTTCTAATTCTTTCAAAATTTCTAATTTATTAATCTTAGTCTTCAATTCTGTAATGTTCGCTGTAGGCAATTGTATATTAATTAATGAACTATCTACTTGTTGTAAACTATTCTTAATTTGTTTTAATTCTTTTTGCAAACTTGATATTTTTTCAAACCTGTCAACCTTTAATTTTAATTCTTTAATATTTATTTTAGGTATTTTTATATCAATTAAACTAATATTTACCTCTTCTAAATCTTCCCTAATTTGTGCATATGATTCATACAATTTTTCTAAATTATAAAATTTATCTATTTTCTGTTTTAATAATTTAATTTGTTCATCTTTAATTAGTTTAATAGAACTTATTTTTTCCTTGGCTTCAGATAACCTGGTCTTAATTAAATTTAAGTTGTCAGACAAAGTATATAATTTGTTGTATTGTATGGTAACTTTTTTTAAGTTTTCATAATGAGTGGAAAAATTATCATAGATTTTCTGGTTAATTTCTATGTTAGTATTAATTTCTGTTAAGAACTTAGTTAATTCTTCTAAATTAGATTGCTGATTTTTTTCTTCCCTACCAATTTGTAATAAGTCTTTATTTAATTCTTGAAATACGTTATCAATTATGTCATTTCCCGTTAATAAATTAAATAATTTATTTCTATACGATCCTGATTTTGTGAATAAAAAAGGTAATTCTAATTGATTAGCGATATTTAAGATTAAACTTTCATTATCTATATTTATTGTTCTAATGTTTAAAACTTTTTGAATATCTTCTGGTAAATTATGCCCAACAGTATTATATTCTTTTTCTTCATTGTTTATAATTAATTGATAGGCGTTAATGGAGTTTGATTTAATTCTCCTTATAATTGTGTGGTTTTCTAATTCTATTTCTACTATTGTTTTTTTTGATCCTTCTTTTCTGATACTGTTTCCTTTTAACTCTGAAGGAAATAAAATCCATCGCAAACTTCTTATAACACAAGATTTTCCACTATCCGTATTTCCAATAATAACGTTCACATTAGGAGTTAAACTTAATTCTAAATTGCTGTGTTTTTGAAAATTAATCAATTTAATACGATTTATATTTAACATTTAATTATGTTCTCCATTAGATAGGTGAAATACGCAAACCAATAATCTCTGCTAGAATTGGCTTTTACATTACATGTTAGACATAATGTAATTAAATTGCTTTTTTTACAGTTTTGTTTATTGTAGTCTATGTGATGTATCGATAATACCCTGTTTCTAACTATTAAATGCTCTTCTTCCGTCATACCGCAGTTCTGGCATGTGTAGTTGTCTCGGTTGCGAACGAAATTTCGCAAAGATTCGTTAAATTTATAAGAATATCCTTTTTTTGAAATTCCTCCCTGCCATCTTGGATGATTTTTAGGATTTTTATATAATTCTTTTAACCGACAACCTTTACATAATTTAGAACCATAAAGAACGGCGTTATATCTGATTAGTTTTCCACATTTGCAATAATATTTCCTAGAGTATCTGCCATCTATATAATTAAAACTATTTCTACCGCTTTTAGTTTTAGATGCCCATTTACCGAAACATTTCTTAGAACAGAATAAATGTTTTTTATTTTTTGTGTCGCTTTTATATCTTAAAAATAATTTTTGACAATAAAAACAATTAAATTTAAATTTCCCTTCTATATAAGTTGGGCTATTTCTTCCTACAAATAATTTTCTATTACAAATAGGGCAATTACATCTTATTTTATGTGTTTTAAGTCTCATTATTCTTTTTCCTTTTTATTATCAATAAATTTAATTCCAAAGTGTTCCATTATTAATTTTGTATTGGTGCGAATATTTATTCCTAATTTAATTCCTATTGTTAATAATTTCCATAATACTTTTATTTTTTTATTAATATCTGAATTAGGATTATTAATTATTCCTTCTGCTAATTTTAATTCATCTTGAACATGATTAGATTTTATCATTATTTTCCTCCATTAGTTTCTAAATCTTTTTTCGGTGGTTTTATCTTAGGCGATTCTAATTTATTCTTAACTGGTGGCAAACTTGATTTTTTAGAAATTTCTAAGTCATTTGGTCTACTATCTTCTACTAAAGTTTCAATGACTTCTTCAAACGGAGTAAAATTTCCTTCCACCTTTTCAATTCTAATTAATTGATAATTGGGTGCATCTGATAAAGCCAATAATAATTTATTTAAATCCATGACATTATTTATTACTGTCTTTAATTCTAATAAATCCTGATTAGTATTCTTAATAGTTACCTCGTATACTGTATAATTATTCATAATTTATCCTCTCATTCTTTCTATTGTATTAAAATACTCTCTAATACAATTTCCGCATCTTTGACAAGTATAGGTTCCTTTATAACCACACAAATATACGTAAGGATTATTTCTAAATAAATCAAATATTTCTTCCACTCTTTCTTGCTTTAAACACCAATAAGTATTTATAGTTCTTTTCTTCCAAGTATAATATTCTCGATGTTGTTCTGGGATATTATTTGTATAATAAGCCATAAAAGTTAACACTACTATTGTTTTGAGACTAGTATAATAATCAACTATTTGCCCTATTAGCCCAACATTCCAAGAATTTACTCTTGCCCGTATAAACATTAAATTTTTAGGGATAGAAACTGTTAGAGAATGAAAATCGGTATCGGTTAATTTTCCTGGATTAACAGTCAGTACAACGGGCGCAAAAAATTCTTCTAATTTATACGGAATAGCAGTATTAAAAAAATAATTTTTATATTGTTTAGCAGTTTCCATTACTAATTCTCTTTGATTATTTGAATCGTTACCATCATTAAACCTTACAATTCTTCCTTCCGTTATTTCTTTGGAAGGAATTTGGGGCAAATTATCATTTAATGGTTCTAAATAACTTCTTCCTGATTGAAAAAAACAATCTTCACAATTATTTGGACATAACCCCACTTGTGGTATACATGTAATAATTCCGCTCCCTATTGTTTTTGGATTAAATATATAATTATTCATTTGTTTCCTCCTTTAGAACATAAATATCTATATTTTTTGATAATATTCTTTAAAATCTATAAATTTAATTAATCTTTTTTTGCTATTTGGTCTAAAAATTATAACAGCAGATGCAAATGGGGCTGTGGTTTTAACATCGTTAAATTTAATCCTACCTCTTAAAAACCAAATTTCGTCAGCATTTCTGTCTATATTTTCATGCCAATAACTCCTATCAGTCGCAGAAACAATTAAAAACACCGTTGTAGCATTATTGTTTTCTGTTTCTTTTTGTCCTTTTTCCAACCATTCTTTAGTATGACCTCCGTAAGGAGGATTGACAAATACAATTTCATTTTTCCAACTTTTACTCAATCCATTATCTTCTAATGTATAATGTTTTTCACATTTTGCGTTTTCGTGTGTACTACAAGGATCGAGTGTAAAATTAAAAATGGAATTTAAATAATTAAAAAATTTAATAGGAGTAGCCCACTCATTACTTTTAGAAGACACCATCGCTTTTTGTAAGCCCATCTTTATCTCCTTCTATTCCTCAAAATATGGTTTAACTTCTTTATTTTCAATAAATTGGGGTAAAATAGCCTTATTTTCTTCTGTTTTAAGAGTATCTTTACCGGTGTTTATAGTTTTTATGCCTGCTTTGGGCTTGTTCTGCCCCAAATTCAAGGTGTTTTCAGGTATAATATCGGCTTTACTTTCTATTGCTATTTTAGAATCAACAAAAGGCATTAATTCATTCCATAACTTCACCAAATCTAAATCCTTTTCAGTTAATTTTGCTTCTTTTGCTTCTTCAATTGTACAATATTTGGTTCCTTTACCTACTTTACCTACCTTGTTATTTTTAATAAGATGAATAACACCATCTTGCCCATTTAAATATCCTTTGCTAATTTGTGCTTGTATTTGAGAAGCTAATTTATATGTATGAAACGGTTTAATTTTATATTCTTGAGCAATTAAAGTCAATATTTCTTCTCTTTTTATATAATCATTAATAGTTTTTTTAATAAAATCGTAAGTAAACTTAGCTCTATTATTTTGAATAATTAGTGCTTCTAATACTTCATTATAAATTTTAATGCCGAGGGCAGTTGCGGAAGATTTAATTATAGGGAGCCCCACAAGAACAACCTCTTTTTTTCCATTTTTATCTTTAATATAAACATAATTTTTCTTTTTACCTCTATTTTCTTTAACTATTTTTTTATCTATTTTAATATGTTCACCATTATCGTCTTCTATTGCTTCTTCAGAAAAAGGAAACATTATATAATCTAAACAACCCTCAATATTAATATCAAATGTTTCTACCGGAAACGGTGAATTTCTTTTTATTTCTTCAACTATAATTTTTAAACATTGTTGAACATACCCTCTATTATTTTTAGATATATTATTTATTAAAAACATTACACCGTCGGTATCGCCATAAATTTCTTCAAAACCAAAGTCGTTCATTCTTTTAATGGTATATGCTTGGCATTGTTGTCCCAACCAACAACAGTCATACCCACAATTAGGCGTATGAATTTTTTCAAAGATAGGAGACCTTGCAACACCATAAAGTCCATTTAGGAAAATTTTTATTGTATATACCATAGGATTTTGCGGGGCGGTTTTCTTTAATCGAATCCTCTCCGCTAATTTACTTTTAATTTGAGTATTTAATTTATGTTCTTTTGTAATATCATAATATCCTCTAACCTGAAACATATTATTACCATGCCAACCTTGTAATACCTTATTTGGGTCTGTTATTTCAGCAAATAAATTAAAATGACAAAAGAGGTGCGGATAAAGGCTAACAAAATCCACATACCAAACATTGTTCGCTTCTTCATACTTTGGTAATAAAACTTTTCCACCCATTTCTTCTTTTTTTCCTATCTTCTCTGAATATGTTGGTTCTAAACCAAGGTAAGAACATGCAGTTTTATATGTAAGAGAAGCAATTGAATTTCTTATCCACGAAAAATCTTTAACGAATTTTTCATCTAACATATCAGTAAATGGTAACCAAAAATCCCACAGTTTTTCAAACATCTGTCTAGTTATTAAAATATCGTTTTTTAAATAAAACTTTATCTGTGTTTCTTCTTGTTCTGTCCAACTATTCTTCTTAAAAATATTATAATCTATATCGCCTTTTTGAAAATCAAGTTTCATTCCTTCTGCCATTGATCTTAATGAATTATTTTTAAATTTATAACCCATTAGTCCACCCCGATTTTTAAAAGCAAAACCATCTTTATTCAAAAAAACAGATTCACCTAATATTTGCATACAATCTATGTGAATAATTCGTTTCTTTGGGTCTATAATATAATTATTATTCTGTAAAATAACATAATCAAATTCAATAGAGTTAAAGCCAATAATTATATTATGGTTATTTAACAATTCTTTAATGGTGTTTTTGTTTTTTTGTGCATCCAAAAGATAATAAATATTTCTTGTATAAGAATATGCACCAAACCATTTAACCTTGGCATTTTGAAGATATAAATCGTGTTGAGAATGAATATTTATTTCTTGTCCATTAGAAAACTCTGCACAGGTTTCAATGTCAATAATTAAACAATTTCGCTTTAATTCGGGCAATAAATGAGAATATTTCATTTTAATCCTCCCGGAGTTCTTTCTCTTTACTTTCATCGCTTTCCTTGTCCCGTTCTACCTTTGTTTCGGAATAACAATGACTGCGGGTAGTTCTTAAACTATTCAAACCCCTTTCTACCCATCCTGCTAATACTAATGTTGCATTATACAAATCAGATACTTCTGCATTAGCAATGTCTTCCAATGTGTCATTTGTTGGAATTTTACCTTTTTCATCCACAAATTCTTTTCTATTAATGGTACGCATTTCATGCTTTCTTACTACTCTATAAGTCTTTAATTTTGCTCTTAATTGACTATAAGCGATTAATATTTCCCCATAGGATTCATTTAATTTATCTTGTTGCCTTAAATAAAATTGCTTATCAAAAGGAAATTCATTATCCCTAATTTCTTCATCATATTGCCTAACATGTGCAAAATATTTCTTATCATCTAATAATTTCATTTTTTCTTTAGCTTTTTGATTTAATTCATTTACTGTCATTAGAATCCTCCTTTAAATCTTTATATTCACATTTTTTAAATAATTCATCTAAAAAATAAATAGGGTGATAACATGGGTGATATTTTCCATGCTCGTTATCTTTAATACAGTATTCTTTATATAGACAATTATTTTCTTCCATTTTATTTTATACCCTTGGGTCTACCTCGTTGTTTTTTAGGTTTAGTTATTTTATTTATTGCTTCAGTGGCTTTCTCTTTAACCTCTTCATATAATTTTATCGCTTCTGTTACTGTAACTACTTCTTTTTCTTTGGGTTTGTCAAAACCACTAGCAAAAAAATAGGGTAGGTTAATCTCGGAAAGTTCCTGCTTTGCTCCTTGAATTTGAACTTTATCTAATTTAATTACACAATTAAATCCAACTATTCTTTCTTCTGTAACAGTATGTGTGATTTCTTCATCATCTTCATTCATTATAATTTTAGTTATTTTTTCTTTCTTAGTAGGTGCATCTGAACCTTTTCCTCTTCTAAAATGTGCTATTAATCTGGAATAATGCAAAAGACTATTACCACCACTTAATTGATCCAAAGCAACAAAACCCCCTATATTTGTTCTTGTCTGCCCTATTAATAAAACTGCTACTTTACTTCTTTGAATTGGGTCATTTGCGGTTCTAAACCATTGACTTAACTTAGAGGCTAATAATGCCATATTTTCTTTCTCTAAACTTTTCTTTTCTCCACTTTTTTCTTCTTGTTCTCTCTTTGGAGACAAAGAATGAATCGAGTCTAATATAATAACGTCCACTAATTCTTTTCTTGCAAAATCTGTAATAGAATCTAAAGATTGTTCTGCTATAGGAAATTTTCCTATTATAATTTTATTTTTACATTCTGGGCTTAAATCTACTCCAAATAATTCTGCTCTTTCTTTATCAAATGGTTCTAAAGCAATATAATATACTTTTAATCCTGCTCTTTGAGATGTAGCAGTTAAATAATATGCGCTTGAACTTTTCCCTGATTTTGAACTGCCCCAAAAGACCGTAAATCTTCCTCTTGCAATTCCTCCCCCCAACAAATCATCTAATTCTGGAATTCCAGTAGAAATTTTTTCAATAGATTTCTCTTCATCTCCGCAATGAATTACGTCCATGCCGTATTTTTTATTCATTTCTTTCATTTGCAATTCAAGATATTCTTGTTTTTCTTCCGCTGTTTTAAATGTTGGTTTTATTATTAATTTTGTTTTTGCCATTTTTATTACTCCTTTTCAAATGCTTTATATAATAAATTAAAAAAATCTTCCGAGGTTAAACTAACTATCCGCTCCCCGTATTGGTTTTCGTTAATTAAGAATAAAAATTTATCTGTAACATTAGGCATACGCTTAACTAAACTAAGCCAGTCTTTTTTTCTATCAATTATAAAATTCTCTTGGGTGTGTTTAATTTTTGCCCCGCAAAATACATATTTACTATTAATATCTCCCACACTTGCACCACAACCTGAACCCGGAGACTTTCTAGCTGTTGGGTCTATTACTTTTATTTTTTCCAAACAATATTGTTCAAGCAAATTATTAGAGTCTGACATTTTATTCTCCTGTACTTTTTATTAAACATTGATTACAAATAATACCAATATATTCAATAATACGGAAATATTTAGTATATTTTCCACACCATTCACATCGTCTAATACCTAATAATTTAAAAATTTCTGTTAATTTCTTCATTTTAATAATCCGCACATAGACAATACAAAAGAATCTCGCTCGTTTTCTTCTTCAATTTCTATACCAAACTTTATTTTTAAATAATCATTTACTAAATCTTTAACACTTATTTTCTTTTTATCCCCCCTTTTATGTAATATTTTTCCCTCTTTGTTTTTAGTATCCCTAGTATAAACTTCTGCTTTAACGTTACCTATTTTTGTTTGATTTTTTAAATTAAATCCAATTATTGACCTGGCTTGTGCAGGATATAAAAAATAGTAGGCATCTACATTTTTTTTCAATTCTCTGTATACAATAATTCCAAATCTTGCTAAATATTTTAAAATATTTACATTGGCTCCAAAGAAACAATCTTCTATAATAAGCAACTTATATTCTTTATATTTTTCTATATCTTGTTTTAATTTATCTAATGAACTAATTAAATTATCTGTTCTATGAAAAGCATCGTCCTTTGTATTTGTTTCAATTGTTTGCAAACTTTCTATATATATTTTTTCTTTATCCGTTCTTAACAAGCAGAAGCCGGTAACCAATACCGCAATATCTACCCCAATAGAAAGAGCAAATTGTCTTACTTTCTTTCCAGTAACTTCTTCTACGTCTTTAATTAATAATATTTTATTCATTTTTATCCTCTTTTATACTCTTAATAATATCGTTAAATTGTTTTAAATTTTCTTCACTTTGTAATTTATCCGAAATACATACATAAATTTGATTTAATAATTGCTCAGTTAATACTAATTTCTGATTTATATTACAAGTACTTGGAAACATTTTTTTTAAAATAACTATATTTTTTCTCATTGAAGAATATACTTGATTCAAAACCATAATATCATTAACAAGTTTATCCATTATTTTCCTCGTTCCCAGATTCTAATAATTTTTCTTTTAATTCTAAATTATCTTTATTTTCTTTGATTTCGTCTACTCTGGTTAATTCTTTAGTAATCCAATTAAACTCACATGGAATTTTTGATACTCTTTTTTTACAAATTCTATCCCTAACTTTTCCGATTTCAAAATATCCTTTTGTTCCATCCTCGTCTTCATAAAAATATTTAACACCCAACACCGCAAACCAATCAATTAAATTAGCAGCAAACCAACTACCATCTTCTTTTAACTGTACCAAAACAATTAAAAATCCTCCCTGTTTATCTAATTGTTGCGAAAAATGTCCAAAAGTTAAATGGGTATTTTTAAAATCTGGAATATTTAACCAATCTACTATGGTTACTGCATTTTTTTCTAATTCTATTTGAGTAGGTTCATAACAACTTGCATGTTCAAAATCATTTTCTATCAACCCTAATTGCAATGCTATTTTTTTAAATTTAGAACCTTTTTCCAATGAAATATATTTTGGTTTAATATTTTGGTCTCTTAATTGTTTTACTATGTTCATCGCCACATGCGTTTTCCCACTGCCCGTCTTCATTCCAATTAAAATCATTTCTCTATTGGAAAAATAGGCTAGGTCATTAAAATAAGGCATTTTAAATGGAAGTGGCTTAATTTCATCCATTAAATCCGTCTGCCATTCTAATTTTCTAACCGGAACTATTATATTGCCTTTTTTTTGTATTAATTCTTCTTTTCTTAAATAAGCAATAACTTTATCTATTTTTTCTTTTTCTTCCGCTTTTAATCTTGTATCCCCCATTACTATTCTTTCAATATCTTTTAAACTTGCCTCCGAAACATCTTTTAAATATTGTAATATCTGATTCGCTAATTCTTTCTCATCAAAAAAATTATAATTTAATATAGAATTGCTAATATTTTTCATTTCAGAATAAGGGAGTTGCGGGTTGCAACTAATCTTATTGAGTACTCCTAGTACAAATTCAGTATCACTAACACTTAATTGTTTCCTTAAAATACAACCTAAATGAAAAATGTAATCATGCCTTCCATCACCTTCACATAATAAAGTTCTCTTATATGTTTCATTAACTATTTCTTGAGCCATTAATTCCGAATTTGTAGTTTTAGGTGCTGTTTTTTTTATTTTCTTTTTTAAATAATCTACAAATTCTTTAGGAATATCAATTATAGGATTATCGTTAATAAATTTTCTTCCAATACCCTCCACAATAGAAGGAAAAAGAATTACTTGTGCTCCTTGATTAGAATCACTTGTTTCTATATCTATTTTTAAATATTTTTTTAAAGTAACTTCGACATCCACTATGTTTAATTTTAATATTCCTTTTTCTTCCAATTCCATACTTCGTAAAGTTTTATTTTTAGTTCCGATTTTAATTGTAGTATTTGGGTTGTCTATAATTATTTCTTTTCCGCTATTATCAACAAGAGTAAATTCTCCAATGAGTGTTTTTGGTAATTCTGCACAATGATTATAAATTAAATGAGTTCCTCTGCGAGTTTCTTGTTCTAAGGTATTTCCTTTTAATTTGTTAATTTCTTCTGGAGTGGGTTTTTGATCTACATCTATAACCGTTTTTTTGCTTAATCCACAGTTTAAACCAAAATTAAGTCCTGTTTTTAACCACTCTAACCATTCAGTTTTGGTTCTATGTTCTGTTATTTGCCATTTTTTTTCTATCCAACTTTCTTTAGTATTGGGGGCATTTGGAACTAAAGAAAAATTATTTTTTTCATAATAATTAAACCATTTATCTATTTCTTGTTGATCTTTAGGAGTTAATACTTTTACCTGAAATAATTCTTTCACGTATTGCACAATTTGTTCGTTATCCCACTCTTTCTTATCTGATTCAGTGTGTTTAACTATGGAAATTAGAGTAAATTTATCTTTTCTTTTACAAGTGGGCGCAACGCAATTTATTAAATGCGTGGACGCAACTACATGCGCAGTTAACGCCTTATCCTGGCAAAAAGGGCATTGCATATTTAAAACCTTGCCCCTGGCTTCGTGAGGAATTTTAAATTTCTTTAAATATTCGGGTATTTTAGATAATATTGCTTTCTTATAAAAATCCATAATTTATCCTCTTAATTTATATTTAAAAATGGGGGAGAAATTAATCCCCCCATTAATCATTTAATCGAATATTTTATTCACCTGGTTCTTCTGAATCCTCTGCTCCTGGTTCGTTAGACCCACTTGTTCCCAGTTCCTTGTCTTCCTTTACTTCTTCTTTAACTACAGGTTTTTCTGCCTCTTTTTTAACTTCTGGCTTAACTAATTTTAATCCCTGTTCGTAAAGTTTTTTAACAACTTCTTCCACATTCTTTACAGTTACATCTTTTAATGCGGTTATAATTGTTGCCACCGTTTTATAAACACTTATTTCAGTTATATCTTGTGCTTTTTGATAACCTCCCTTATTATATCCTCCTTGATAACCACCTTTATAATTTGATTCTCCTTTTTCAAACTTTTTAACACTGGTAATTACATAGGTTTCTTTATCGAATTCAACAGTTATACTATCTCCTACCTTTAAATTTTCTCCAACGTATTTAATAGTTTCTGCATTTGTTTTAAACCATTTTTTTGTTCCGTCTTTCTTTTCACACCAAAGTTGTTTTTCGCCTATCTTTTTTAAAATCATTGCTTTCACCCCTTTCTTTAAATATTTATAAATTAATGTCCGCTTTCCGGCTTTAATTTTAATGTTACATAACTGAAAATATCATCTATAGTATTGAATTTTTCAAAATCCGCATCTACTATAGTAACTCCCACTGCGTCTTCTATAGCCAAATGAATTTCTTCCATATCTAATTCGTCTAACTTTAAATCCGTAACTAAATTAGATTCTTTTTTAATATCTGCCTCTGGTTTAGAAAGACTTAATGCAATTGCTGATATTATTGTTTTTAATATATCCATTACTTTTTCACCTCCTTCTTTACTTTTTTAAAATTTAATACATCTTAATTTCACAAATACCATAATTTGTACAAACAATATCATGTTTTTCAGGCTTAGGCGTAATTACAACTTTATTATTTTTTACAAAATAGTCTTTACCAATAAGTTGTAATAATCCATTAAGATAAACATCCTTAATTGTAATAAATTTATTTATTTTCATTTTTCACCTCCTTCTTAACTTTTTTAGTTTTCTTTTTAGCAAAAATTATTCTACATTTTTCGTAAGTAATAATTTTGTCTTGAGAATATAAATTTGCTAATTTCTTTTGGATGCCAGGACTGAATCCTTCTGGGTGGAAAAATTCCAGTTCGATATTAGCAACTTCATCTAAAAAAGGTTTAATTTTATCTGATACAAATTGAGGTAAAGTTAATAATGAAATACATTGCAATCTTTTATCATAATCTTCCGCAGTTAAAATCTCGCTTGTTAAATTATCAGTTTTTTCTTTTTCTACCTTGGACATTAAGGTTTTATATGCTTTCTTTTTTTCTTTATCTCGATCCAAATCTAATATTCTATATGGGCATTCTTTAACTGATTTATGAGGATGAGGTGAAAATATTTTTACATGATCCATTGTAAGCAATTGCTGAAAATCTGCATCTGGACTTATAATAATACATTCGTTATCTTTAAAGTGCCTAACGGCTTCTCCTATTATATCGTCTGCTTCGCACGAATCTACCATAATACAATGAAATGGCAAACATTCTTTAATTGTTTCTAATAATTCATTCTGTTTAGCATATTCTATTTTCCAATCCACAAAAGAAGCTTTATTTCTTGCTTCTTCTCTATTACCTTTGTAGGAAATTTCAATTTCTTTTCTCCAACCTTTATTATGCCAATCATCACAAGCTAAAATTACTTTGTCCCCTTTTTCATCATCTATACCCACATGTTTTAATGCAGAAATTAATGAACTCATACATCCATAAGTAGAAGGTAATATTAACATTTTTTCTGCTTGTTCTATATTGCCAGTATCTATTAATTCTTGTTTTCTTTGTAACATAGAATTAAGAGAATATATACTTTGATGGACAAAGTATGTAAAATCACAAAGCAATATTTTTTGTTGTTTTAACATAATATTTAATAATTTTTAAGTTCTTTATTAATTCGTATCGCCACTTTAATCCCAAATTTTTTCCAGCATTTTTTACAATAATTTGTTTCGGTATATGGAAATTCCAAACACTCATCCTCTAAATTAATTTTAATACAAATATATACGTTAGAACCGACCCCACACCATTCACAATATTTTCTATTCCATTTTTCTATATCCATAATTAATCCTTAAATTTCTTTCTGCCAACCAATAAATAAATTTCCAACTATTAATCCCTTAAAATAATCTCCAAATATTATTCCTATACCAATAAAAACATCTCCTTCATATTCCCAACTTATTTTAAAATTCATTTATTTCCTCCTTTTTATACCAAGTAATAATAATATTAAAATAATATAAACTAATTTCAAACATTTTATAAAACTTATTTATCCCAAAAACTCTACAATATTTCTTTAACGGATAGACCGTTATTCTAATGGGCATTTTTTACTCCTTTTTAATATAAACAACCATATCGTTTAATTCTTTGGGTAATAATCCTCGTTCTATCATTTCTTCAGTATGAATATAAGCCATAATATTCCAAACAGCAGCAGTTGCATGATCTTCGTCTTTATATCCTTGAATTAATTTATTAATATGCCTTTTAGCGGAATCCAAATAACGAGACAACGGTTGCCCCTTTTCCCAATTTCTGTCCCCATACTTCCTAGCACCATTTTCGTAGTGCCTTGCAAGTCTTTCTTCCGCTATAGGAGTAATTAAATCAAACCTGCCTTTTCCTATACTGGTATCTCTTACACTTCCGGTATTAAATTCTTGCCTTTTACCTGAATCTTTTACCTCTTTAAATTCCATTTTTAATCCTCCTAATCCCATTGATGATATTTTCCGTCTTTATGCCCTAAAATATCTAATGCTCTTTCTATATCGCATTTATAAAATAGTGAATTTCCCTTTTTATCTATTGAGCAAGTATTAACTCCAAATACTTGCCATAAATCTGCGGGAAATATTTTTCTTTTTTCACAAATTGACTCTATTTCCTCTCTGGTATATCCAAATTTATTTTTTGATTTTGGTAAACTCATTATTTACTCCCCCTTCTTAAGACTGTAAGTCTTATCAATAAATTCCAAATACTGCGCCAAATTTTCAAAAAATATCCCATCTATAGCTTCTACGCCCAAAATTAAACTTTGCCCTAAATCTTTTTTAGGAATATCTGTAATAATATAAACTGGTATATTACTATCTATAGACACCCCGCATTCAAAAAATGTTCCTAAAGGTTTACTACCTAAAGGATAAACAAAAGTAATCCAATCACTTAATTTAACATAATCTAAATCTCCGCAAATATGAATTAAATTACCATCTTCAGCTACAATAGTTTTACCTTTCCAGATATTTCTTCCTGTTTGTTTCAATAAAACTCTTTTTCCTGAACTAACCCAACCATTAATTTTTTCTATGGCATCCATTGTAGTCATGCCCGTTTTTTGTTTTTCTAATTGTGCCGGATTAATAGGAAAAACTCCTCTACCCAATAATTCTCTTTGAACGTTTTCTCTAAAACTTGCACCCCCATCGTTCTCTTTAGTTTTAGACATTGCTCCAATTAAATAACTAGAATATTCCCAACCTTCTATTTTATTCATTTTATTTTATCCTATTTATAAAAGATTTTACATCATCTAAGGGTTCAAATATACCTACCCGGTCTCCTGATAATCCCCCCCAGACTACCCCCACTAATTTTCCTTCTTCATCAAAAACCCCCCCACCCGAACATCCAGGAATAATTTTCATATTCATATAACCCCAATCCTCAGAGTATCTTAATATTGTACCTTCTACTGCGTGTATTTTAGTAAATCCAGGTTGTCCAAATACATAAACTTTATATCCCCGTAATGCCTTATCTTTAGCTAAAACCGCCGGTTCTTTATTGGGAATAGATGCTGTAGTCATTATTGCTAAATCATCATTAGCAGAAACTCTTACATCTATTACTCTATTATTTTCAACATAAGTTTCTTCATTTAAAGAAACACAGTGTTTACATGTTAATGTTTGTGCTTCATTGCCGTCATCTTTAATGATTGTTCCCGTACAAAATCCAAAATCGGGATTCACAGTGTATATTTTTACGCTTGATTTTTGAATTTTTTTGTAAATTTCCTGAGAAGATGTTGTATAAGCAATTACTCCAGATAACATGATTAAAAATATTGATAATGTTAATATTAATCTTTTCATTTCTTCCCTCTCTTCTTAGTTTTTATTAATTCTATAATTTTACTTATTATAATATCTATAAAACCTAAACTTATCCCAATTATTATAAAAATAATATTATATAAACTTTCCATAGTTAAATCCTTTTATTTAAGAAATAATTTATACAGGATCTTATTAAACCAAATAATTAATTTTTCTTTAAAAGACTTACGAAAAATTTTATTGTAGTTATCTGAATATTTTTTATCATACCCGGTAAAAGGTCTATCCATTTTTATTCGCCCTCAACTTTAATAAACATTTCTCTTAATTTTGATGTTAGCCAACGCATATCTATAATTATTTGATTTGACTTATCTTTAGGAATTCTATTAAGCCCGGATTCAATTCTTTCAAGATTTTCTAAATCTTCTATATTAACTACTTTCATTTATCGTCTCCGCTTAATATTTTTTCTGCGTTTAGTTTTAATTCCTTTTAAATGTGCTAACTTTTCAATATGTTTATCAAAAATTAAACCTAGTATATCGCCTATTGCACAAAAAAGAATATAAACCACAATTAAACTCCAATTAGACATATTCTCTAATATTCGTGCCAACATATAAAACCAGACAGCGTTGTAGGTTATACTTGAAATTGCAGTATATAATAATTTACCTCTTTGGCGAAATTTAGAGTAGATAGTGCTGATAAAAGATTCTAGTAATCCAACAATAGCTATGATAACAAGACTAATCATTTTTTATTTGTCTAATGTATCGCAATATATAACCATTTTCTTTCATTCCGCTCGATAATATTATATCTAACGCGCCTTCTTCAATTTGTTTTTCTGTTAATTTATAAATAACAACATCATTAAAAACAACATTTTTAAATATATATTCAAATTTTTTCATTTTACCTTTCTGCAAGTATACACTCTTTATGTCTTAAAAGAAAACCTCCTACACTGGATTTGAATTTCCTTAATGGAAATAAACCACAGGTTGTAATTATATGTGTTTCATTTAGAAACTGGCATCCTCTCTGGCAATAAGTTAGAGTTGCCATTATTTCAAGAATTGATATTGTTTTTTTGTGGAGTTGTCTTTTCATTTTACCTTTCCGCATCTTGAACAATGAGTTGCGCTATAATCTGTGTATAAAGAATAGAACCAATTATGACCTATAAAGAAGCAGATTAATTTTTTCATTTTAATTTATCCTCAAATTGTATCTTCAGTGCAGCGTTTCCCAAATCATGTGCCACCTTAGCCAACTCATTAATATCATCCTCTAAAATACTTTTAATCCCCTCCAAGTCGTGTTTGTTCTCAATCTCTCTTAATATATCCTGTATTTCTCTTAAATTGAATATAATTTTTCCTATTAATTTTACGTCCGAAGGAATGTCTTTAATATCTTCTCCCCCAGTATAGGGAATACTATACCTTTTACAAACACAGGAAATTATTGACTTGATTTTTAGGGTAGATTCCATTTTATTCTCTCTCTTCAACTGATATTTTAACTATCTTTCCTTTGTAGAATTTCTTTAACAAGATTATTTGTCCAATTTTTTTGATATTGCTCTGTTATTTTATCTTTTTTAATTATAGGTTCATATTCATCATAACCACATTTATTCTTTTTAAGCAGATTATAAAATATACAAGTAGAACATCTTTTATTAAAAGATAGTATATATAATGGGCATAATCTAATCATTTTTATTCCTTTTAAACTAGCGTGCGTGTCTTATTTATTATATCTCACTGGTATTGTTAGAGTTAAAGGAACATCTTTTATTTCTTCTAAACCCATTAATTTTTGAAATTTTTCTCTTGTTATCATAATCTCGATATGTCCAACTAGGTTATTATCTACATCTCTAATTTCTGTTAGAACTGTTTGATAAGGGGCCTTTTCGTAACAATCTCCACCTTCGATAATTTGTTCTGCCTCGTATGAGACATTACAGCGACGTTTATATTCATCCTTGACATCCTCAAATACTCCGGCAACTCCATAAGTTATATTTTCTCTTGCTAACGAAATACTGGTAGTTATTAAAGAGTCTACTATCATAGCATAGAGCCAATATCTCAATTCTTTACCTACCATTAACCTGCACTTTCCCTGTTTAGCTAATTTCTGCGGAACTACCTGAATGGTTCTTGTAATTCCATAATTTAATTCTCCCAAAAATGCTCCCTCATATCCATATTTTTTCCCTACCTCTAAAATTACTGTAGCAAACCTTGCCTCTTCTGTAATAGCTTCTTTAGCCCCGCCTAAAAGAATTATTTCTCCTATGTGTTTAAAAGAATCCGTCAGTACAAAATAAACATCATTATTGGTATTTATTTTACTTACTAAATAATCAGAATATTTCTCTACTGCTTCATCAATTAAAATTCTATCTTGTGATTTTCCATCGGTCTTTAAACTGGGTACGTAGGGCATTGGATCCTCCTTTTAATAATAGTTATAATAATAAACTTCTTCTAAATTAATTAAATATAAATAAAGCATAATATCCATTAAAAATCCCAAATATATTTTAGTAAAATTCTGCTGTCTTTCTTGAATCCGTATCCGTAACTAGCCCCAACTCCACTATTCTCTGTAATCTTATAGGACACTCCTAGAGGGTAAACTGCCCTATTAGTGATAGAAATATCGGTTCTCCAATTATATGCCTTAAAATAAGCCACTCCAGCCCCTATTTCGGGCTTATTTCCTGTTAAGCCTACTCCATACCCTAAAATACCAATAAAGTCTTTCTGGAAGCCAAAGGGCTTCAAAATTTGCCTTAAATTAGTTAAATCTTTAACAGTTATCTTTTTTAATACTGTTTTTTTATCTAATTCTGTTACCTCTAAAGTACCTTCTTTTTTAACATGAAGTAAATGGTTGTTGAGCCTAATCCATTCTTCCTTACCCTCAAGATTAAGAATAGGTTGTAATCCCTGTTTACCTTTCCATACTCCATAAGCATATATAGCAGATAAAACAACTAAAACTATCCCTATTCTAACAATCCACGTTCTCAAAGAAAATTCTTGCGTTAATGTTTTCGCCCATCCTACTTTATTAGTTAAATTAGTTAATCCTGCTTTTAATTTACTCGCATTAAATTCTTCTTCTATTTTTTTAATTGCCGGAAGGTTATCCGATAAAATAGTTTTTCCCTTGCTAATTATTTTGCTTCTTATATAGTTAAAAGCAAATATTCCTGCTATTCCAGTTAAGATTAATACTATGTCTTTTAACATTTTTATCCCCCAAATTTCTTATTCCTAATTTCTTGTTTTCTTAAATAATCTATGTCCTTTGCCCACTTTTCTTTATTAGATAAATATTTATTCTTTCTTCTTAATTTATTTCTATTTGTATTTTCTACTGGCATTTTATACTCCTTTTATTTTTATTTTTATTTTTTATTGCCTAAATCTACAAAATAAATAAATGTAGTAACTCTTTGTTCATTTATACCAAAAACAATCTGTATAGGTTCGCTATGTTTTGCCATACTATCCGATAAACTATCTCCTCCAACAGTTGATCCCCCACGAATAACTCTAACATCATCGCAATCAAACACCCCCGCATGATGATAATGTCCATAAATTATTATTTTTACATTATACTGTCTAGCCCACTCATTAATTTTAACTCTTCCAGCAGGAGAGTCTACCTGTTCAGGAGCTATGTGTCTAATTAAAACCCCTTGTCCTCTTATTTTAAAAGTCATGTGTTCCGTTTCTGCGAACTTAATCTGTAAGTTAGTGTTTTTTAAAACTAACTTAGCCCAGAAATCTAATATTTCATAAATCATTAAATCCCAATTACTTGCAACATCCGTATCTTTCCCTGTGCGCCCATGATTCCCACGACAGCCGTAAAATTTTACTTGTAATTTTCTGTTTAATAAGGATACAATTAATTTTGTAATAACATCTACAATTAACATAACCTGGGATGGTGGTGTTATTTCTTGTTCATAGGCTTGTGTTGCATAGATTCCTTCTCCGTTAGCTAAATCTCCGGTAGATATAATAACAACTTCTTTAATCGGAACCCCCTTGCTAATATTATGGTCTAATAATTTTAATATTTGTTGGCACAAAATATCTATTCTTCGCCTAAAAATAACCTCATTATAAATTAAATTTCCATCCTGGTCTTTTACTATTTTCCCGGCATGTAAATCAGTTAAATGAATTACAAGAGTATCGCCTTGCAAATCTTTTTTGTTTGGTATAGCAGAAGCATAAGGTTTAATATTAGCTAGTTTATCTTTCAATGATTGTATAATGTCCTTATCATTATCTATAGGTTTAATTTTAGCTTTCTTTTCGGGAGCCTGAATACCCTCTCTTAAATTATAGTGCATAACGGCTCTTTCTACAGTACAATAAGTTGTATCAAGCAAAGAAGCAATCTCTGTATAGGTCTTATTTTCTCTGAGATAATTTTTTACTGTTTCTTTTATTTTAGAATCATTTTTCCAGTCGTATTTTTGCATATTTTATCCTTTTATTACCGCTAATGGTTCTTTAATAAATTCTTTTATCTGTTGTTTTGTATTATTTTTAAATCCATATTTCTTATGAAATTCTTTATGTGATTCTTTTGAAAATGTAATTCCATTATCAATAGCAAATCTTAATTCAGGATATTGAGCAAAGTTTTTAATATGATGAGAATGTAATTTCCCTCCTCTTATACCCGTTTTTTGGCAAGTCCAATTATCTCTAGCAAATACAGCCTCTCTCCATAATCTAAACTCAATAGAACTTCTGATAGTTATATTTTTGGGAGTAATACCGCCTTTCCAAGCGGGGTTATTTTTACCCTCTAACTGGCTAGCTCTTTTTTCTATATGTTCTTTTGATTGTTTAATAATACCCACTATTCCTTTGTTCCACGCTTTTTGCCCTATATGAGCCTTTTGCATTCTTTCAATCTGCTCTTTAGTGCATTTATATCCGGCATGATTTCCTTTTTTCCCAAGTTTGGCTAATCTCATTTTTTCTCTTATAAGAGGATTAATCATAGCTTTTTTAGTTGCTTTACTTATTTTTATTCGTAATGATTTTTTCATATTGATTAACCCTTAATCACACAAAGAGGTCTCAATTCGGTTATTATTTCAACTAAATCTTTTTGATTTTCCATAACCATATCAATATCTTTATAGGCTCCTGAAGCTTCGTCTAAATCTTTTTGAGTTCTAATTCCATGAATAATTCCTTTATCATTCATTATTTTTAGTTCTTCTTCTAAATTTAAAGTTTTACATGCAACATTTCTTCCCATTTTTCTTCCTGCACCATGTGAACAGCTCATAAAACTTTCAGGATTTCCCAACCCTCTCACAATATAAGATTTAGTTCCTTGAGAACCAGGAATAATACCTATCGTTCCTTCTCTTGCTAATGTAGCTCCTTTACGATGAACAATTACATTCTTACCAAAATGATTTTCAAATTGAGCATAGTTATGCGCTATGTTTATAAATGACCCTCTAGTATTTTGCAAGCCGTTAAAATTTTGATTAAACAATTCCTGATTTATTAATATTTGAATAATGTTATCCATCATTAACTTTCTATTAGCTAAAGCAAATTCTACACAATAATTCATTTCTAATAAATAATCCTGTGCTTCTATAGTTTCTATTGGAAGAAAAGCTAATTCCCATTTTTTGGGAACTTGGCTATAATATCTTTCATTTAATTTAATTGCGATATCGTTATAATAATCGGCAACTTTTTTCCCTAAATTACGAGAACCAGAATGAATCATTATCCATATATTATTTATATCGTCTTTTTGAATTTCTATAAAATGATTTCCCCCACCTAAAGTTCCTATTTGTTTATCTGCATTAAAAAATTCTTTCATTACTATATGATGTGAACCTAATTCTAACGGCATCGGCATACTTCCCTGTTTTTCTTTTTGATGTTCAAACCCGACAGGAATAACTTCTCGTATTCTTCCCATAATAATTTTAAGAGTTTCTCTATCTAATTGAGAAGCTTTAATAGAAGTTTTTACAGCGCACATACCACAACCGATGTCTACTCCAACAGCATTAGGAATTACTACATTTTCAGTGGCTAATACTCCCCCAATAGGCATGCCGTATCCACTATGGCAATCGGGCATAATTGCTACATGATGAAATGCAAATGGTAAATTCGCTAAATTAGACATTTGTTGTCTGGCAGAATCTTCTAATTCATTATATTCTGCCCATAGTTTTACTGGAATTTTTGAAAGATATTCATTTGGATTAAGTACTCTTTTCATTTCCACACCCCTTTACTTTTAAATTCTTCAATATATAAATTAATTCCCGGCATTGTTAAATTTCTTTTTACTATTTCGAGACTATACTCCAACCCCCACTTACGGATATTTTCCCTAACTTTTTGAATCGAATCAGCTAATACAATATCGGGTAAATTATCTATATGAATTTTTTCTCCACAATAGGGGCAAAAATGCAATACGAATTTATCTTCTTCTAATTGTTTATCTGTTTTAGTAAAATTTTGGCAATTATTTTTACAGCTAAATTTTATAATCATTTTATTTCTCATTATTTAATTAAAATTTAATATTTTAACTATTAATTTATTTAAATCTTTTAATTCATGTTCCCAAACTATTAAAGTTTGGTAACCCACTTTATGATATTCATGCAATCTACCCACATCTTTTGGTTGAATTTTTCTTTCTCCAAAACCACATGTTTTACATTTATGCCAATAACAACCAAAAAACTCAATTATTTTTTTGTTTTTTATATTTATAAAATCTGGACTAAAACCACCAATTATTTTAATACCATTTCCTATATATTTAAAGTTTAATCTTAATTGTTTAAATAATTTAATTAATAATGTTTCTGGTTTATTTGGAGAAATTTTCAAACCTTTTAAGACATTTTTTACTACCGTATTTCTATATTTTTTATCTTGCCAGTTTAACTTTCTTGAACAAGATATGCAAAGTTTCTTTCCATATTTCCAAGTTTGATAGCAAATTTTTTCTTTACATATAATACAATAATATTCTTTAGTGCATCTGCCATCTATATAATTAATATTTAATTCTCCTTTTTTTCCATAGTTGGGATTGTTTTTACCTTTAGTATTAAAAATCCCTGTTTTATGGTAATTTTTAATATTACAGTTTCTGCATCTAATTACTTTATATCCGCTTACCACTTTACCACAGTCAAGACAAAAATATTTTTTTAAGGTTCTACCGTCTATATAAGCAGGATTATTTATTGATTTTTTAACTCTATTTTTAGCAGCGCAAGAAGCACAATATTTAGAAACGTTAGTTATTATTTTTCCGCATCTACAGAATTTGTTTTGGGAATAATTATATTTGCTCATTTAGAAAATGGATGTAAATATAGAAAAATATATAAGCATGTCAAGGAAAAATTTAATCCAAATCCAAAATCGTATTGTTTTTCAATTAATCCTATTATAGATAGCAATAAGAATGAGCATATAGCAATATATTGAAATATTAATTTTATTAATTCAATCATATTAGTCTTTCTTTACCTTACTTAAAAAATCTTCATATTCTTTAAGCAATTGTAATGAAATTTTTGACTCTATTTCTTTATTAATAGGATATACTGTTTGAAATTTTTTGCCATTTAAAAGAGTTTTAATAGGATAGGAAAAACGGTAAGAGCCCTCTGGGCGTGTAAAGATAGCTAATTCTGAGATCCTTAGCTGGTTATTGTAGGTAAATGAGGCGAAGCCCTGCATCCCTTTAGCATCTGGCTTAATAGGAGTAAATACGACTTCACTTATCTTCACACTTTGTCTGCTCTTAGTCATTTTGCCTTTCTTTTTATGCTTCTACTTACTAAGTATACAAATAAAAATGAAAATAGCAAATAATATTTTTAAAATATTTTTAACGTAAATTAATCTTTTTGCGTATCTCTATTATTATTTGCGATATTCTTTGCCTGGTAACCCCAAATTTTGACGCAATTTCTTCTTGTGTTAAATGTGGATTTTCAAATAATAACATAACAACCGCATTTTCATCTTCGGTTAATTCTTCCAATATATTTTCCTTTCTTTGTTCAGGATTATTATATTTAATATCTAATGGGCAACTATTTTCTTCTGTAATTAGTGCTGATTCTGTAAAGGTATTCAATTGATTTAAAAAACTAGAATTAATTAATTGATTGCCCCAGTGCCATAATACAGAATAGAAAAAATTGGTAAACGGTCGTATACCATCATAATCTTTTAATAACTCTAATACAGTTAAATTTAATTCTTGCCTAACATCATCTAACTCGATTAATCCACTTTGTTTTAGATTGATATATTTGCCCTTGATTTTAAATTTCTGTTGATAATATACATACTCCGCTTTTTTATTCAGAATAGGCAATAATAATTCAAAAATTTGCTCCATTACTTTTTGATCCTTGTTAGCCTTATATTCCTTTGCTAATTCGTTTAATGTATACATATATCCTCCCCTTTAAATAAAAAACTTAAAAACTATATCTTAACTTCTCCCAATACTAAACATTTTTTTACTCTTGCTTTTCCTTGTTGTATTGTTATTATATCTTCTTCTTTAACTTTACAAGCGATTAGAGTATCTCCTTTATCCCAATATAGTGCACTAGACAGGTGTATTCCTGTTGTGCAAGAAAAATCGGATAAATCAGGGCTGACTACTTCTGCTATTTTGTTATCTTCATATATAAAATTATTATCGTAATTACTACAATATTTTCCCTTGGAAATTTTAGTTACTTTTTTATATAATATTACTTCTCTATTAATTAAAGAAACTCCTAATTGAGCCATTAAAGAGTAATTTGTATCCTCAAGAGAGAATTTTATATAACCAAACAAAACCCTAGCCTTACCGTAAACCTCAGCCTCGCCGTAAACCTTAGCCTCGCCGTAAACCTCAGCCTCGCCGTAAACCTTAGCCTCGCCGTAAACCTCAGCCTCGCCGTAAACCTTAGCCTCGCCGTAAACCTCAGCCGCGCCGGAAACCTTAGCCTCACCGTAAACCTTAGCCTCACCGGAAACCTCAGCCTCGCCGTAAACCCAAGCCTCACCGCAATGACTTAAATTTTCTTCTTTTTCAATATACCCACCTAAATCGTTTACTACTACATTACCAAAAGCAACTAAAGCTCGAATACGAAAAAGTTTAACTCCTAAAAAATTAATTTTAAAATCTTCTTTAAGTAATTTGTATTTATTCATTTTCTTCCTCCTTCTATCCATTGTAAATATGCTTGATTAATTGCGCTTATTTGCGCATCAATGATCCTATTTTTTAAACAATCGCTTTCGGGATCACTGTTTACTATAACAGTTTTCAATTTGATAATATATTCTTTTTTATTCCAATTTGAATTACCAAAACTATTTTCTAACTTTTCCCAATCTGATAAATCAAACACCTTAGTCAAAACAGTTCTAATACCACATTTATTAATTATTTTAATTTTACCATTTTCAATTATTACTCTTTGTGAATTGTCCCTAACCGCATTACATTTAACAGATATTTTCATTTTAACGCCTCCTTTTTTATTAGTTTTTAAATTCATAAGGCAATATAATATAATCAATATTTAATCCTGATAGATGCATTATTATCGGTTTTTCACTATTTTTTTCTTCTACCTGAGACAGTATTTCTACTTTATCATAATCGCATATTTTATACAATATCTCCAAATATTTAATATCAATAGCCCTGCCCGATTTTTCCCATAAATTTATAACTAGTGAGGATTTTATATCATCGGGACTAATCGTAACCGTAAAAATAGTAAAATTAAACCCTGACATTATTGTTATAATCTCTGTAGGATACTTTACATCTTGTTTCTCTAGAAATAATTCTGATCCTACGTTGCCTATTTTATTTTCACCGATTATTTTATACTCCCCATCTGCGGAATACCGTAATTCATCACTTTTTGTTAATTTTACCGCTCGTTTACCATCTGTCGAATATATGTGTTTTCCTGATATAAATATATTTTTTAATGCTTCTTGTGTTTCTTTTTTTTCTGCTAAACATTCTTTTAAAATCAATACTTCTTTTTTTGTTAAAATTAGTTTATCCATTTTACTCCTCCTCTATTTGATATTCTTGTTAAATTTTTCTCGAATTAACCTATCGTCTGCCCGCTCATATCTCGATGTAGTAATAATATTTTTATGCCCAAGCATATATTGTATTTCCTTCGTAGAAAATCCGTTGCGTTGAAGATGCATGGCGTAAGAATGCCTTAACAAATGTGGTCTTAATTTAATATCTGGAAAATTAGGTTTTAATAAACTAAAAATATAATCTATTCCTCCTTTCGCTATGTTAAACGCATTTTTAGTTTCTAGTATACTATTAAAATAAATATTAACTATTTCAATTATACGATTATTCAATGGCAATAATCTTTCTGTTTTCTGTTTTGCGATATAAGCGTTTAATTGTTTGTTTGGAAAATCAAAATTTTTCCGCTGTAAATTTTCAACTTCGCTTTTGCGCAAACCGGAGTAAAACATAAAATATAATACCGTTTTTACTTGTAAATGTTTAGAAGTATTAAATAAATCTGGAATTAATGGTATTATTTGTTCTTCTAAAAATTCTAAAGTTATAAAATCCACAAATTTATACGGCACTTCAAAATAATTTAATTTAATATTATCCTGCTTAGTAAATCTTAGATAAGCGTGGATAGCCTTGATATATCCGTTTAAGGTTTCTTCTGCTAGATTTTCAGCCTTCTTTGCCACTATATAGGTGTTAATATTATCTTCTGTTATATCTTGCCCATTGTTTAAAAATTCCCTTAATCTATCCGCATATATTGTTGTAGATTGATTGTGTACTATTAGCCAATTTTTAAAGTTAGTTATATTTTCTACCATAATATTCTATCCTTTCTTAAAAACTATATTATATATTTGTGTCAATTCTGCTTCTGTTAAATCGCAAAAATTAAAATCATTTAATTTTCTTATATGGTATTTTCTGTTTCTTTCTTTTATTATTTCGTTTGTTAATTCTTGAGCGATTTCTGAATACCAAGTTCCCGCCCCTATTAAACATCCTGATTGTCTGTCAAATTTACTACCACCTCTTATATTATCCTCCTTTGCTTCTGTAATTATCTGTGTCTCTGTTATTCTTTTAACTGTATAAATATAACAACCGCCCCCCGATACTATAGTACAAAACTTGTCTCCCGGCTTTAAACTTTGTAACCATTCTTTATTATCCATTTTTTAACCCTCCGTTACGCTTTGTATTTTTTCTAATACGTTTCTTTTCCGCTTGCGCTAGCCAATACTTTTTAGAGTCATCACTTTGGGGCTTAGTATATAAATCATCTGTTATGTCTGATTTTGGATAGGGAGAATCAGACTTGCCCATCATCGCATAAGCTAATATTATTGGTAATAAACTATTTTTCTTCATATTACCCCCCTTATTTGTTTAAATACATAGATTGCAATTTTTCCATAAGTTCTATTGCAAAATTTAAACTTTTAATATAACTACAAAGCCTAAAATTATCAATATCAGACACACAACAAGCATATCCAGCTTTTTTAGCATGGCAATCTTGGCAAGTAATTCTTTTTAGTTCTTTTAAAGTTTTAATATGGTTTAGCATTTTTTATCCCCCTTTTAATTATAAGTTTGCTAATAATTCTTTTCCTTTTTCCGTAATTACTCGTTGCGGTATTCTATCAATTAAATTCTCTTCGTATAAATAAGGTTCATATTCTATAGTATATTCTTTTTCACTTAATTTTGAAGCCATAGCCAGGGCATTTGCCCCCTTAGCTCTCTTAGAGTCTTTCAATACTTGTAATATTTTAATATCTGTTTCCGTCAATCCATCCTTAATTATTTTGTGATTATGTAATATTTTATCTATATCTTTGTCAACTATATAATCTTCCAATAAACTTATGGCTATCCTAGGATTATATTTACATGATATAGAAATAGTTTCAATTACTTTTTCATTGACATTATTTTGATTATATAATTGCTCTTTATATTGCTGAATTATTTTTGCAATTTCATTTTTATTATATCTACTAAACGATATATGATGTTCTATCCTGTCTAAAGTGTCTGGATTTGTCTTTAATAATTTATGTTTATTAATTGTTGCTCCGGCAAAGATAAAAGGTCTTATTTTCTTTCCGGCTAATTCAAAACTTTCTATAATAGGATTAAATATTTTTAAAATTTTCCAATCCATAGTGTCTGTTTCGTCAATAAATAGCATAATATAATCTTCTTTGGCTTCGTTAATTTCGTTTATTATATTAATTATATCGTCTTCGTTGACTTGTTTACCAATGCGCTTAATTAATTTTGCCCCTAATTCTTTGGCTATAATTTCTATGTAAACCGTTTTACCATGCCCCTGAATGCCTTTGACTAATAAATGGGCTTTAATGCCCCGCCTAGCCTTTTTAATTATAGTTTTAGCCCTCTCTTTGGCTTCTTCCTGCCCGATAAATTGAGTAAATTTTTGTGGTCTAAATTCAAATTGTTTAAAAGTATTGCCAGTATATTCTTTGATCCTCGATATATCAACAGAGTTTTCTTTTATAGTAATACTGTTATTATCTGTATTAACTAATTTCATAACGCAATTATCAAAATCAAAATCTGGATGAGATTTCTTTTTTTTATTGTGCCAAAATAACCCGATTAATATAATTAAAATTGCTTCTATCATATATTATACTCCTTAAAAATTATATCCAATTTTTGTTTATGTAGTTTTTATTTTTGAATATATCCCAAAAAGCGGACTGTTTTATCTTCAGGTATTCATTTACCCGCCATCCTTTTTTATTCAACTCTTGTTTGATTTTTTCATAATTCAATAATTTAACATATTATTTTCCTCCTTTTAAAAATAGGTTAATTAATATCTTGTAATTCTTCTATTTCTGCGGGAGTAAAAAAGGCGTTTACTTCTTCCCACTCTTTTTTTATGGCCCTGTAAAGTTTTTCTGTCTTACCGAAGTCTTCACAAAAATTTGCAAAACTTCCAAGAACATTTTTTGTACTACAAGCTAAAACATCGTAAGCAGTAGGTGCAATCCCACCATAACCATCAGAATCGTTGATTGACTGCCCGAAACGTAAAGAAAACTTACCGTCTTTATCGCCCCCATTTATTCCCTTAATCCTTGAAAGAGTGATTTTGAAAATATCTCGGTTTTTTTTATCATCTACGAAATGCAAATCATGTTTAATAAACTTTGTTGTAAATCTAATGCCGTGCTTTTTTAAAAAATTTTCCGCTTGTTCAGTATATTTATCCACTTGTTACCTCCTTTTTTAATCAGTATAGTTTTATAACTCATACCTCCGGCCTTTAATTTCGTAATCTTCGCGCCTTAATAACTGTAAAGCCCTAAAATTATCATCCCTGCGGGCCGCAATATTAGCAAACCCTTTGCCGGCATCTTTTTCTATTATATAACATGCGCGAGCTTTCCAAATCTCAGGGGGGTTGCCTTTATTAATGTAATTAAAACTGTCTTTTTCTGCTATTTTATAACCTAAGTTGTCAAGTATTATATTTAATTCTTTTTTCGTGATTTTAATCATATTACCTCCTTAATCAATTCAATTGCTTCTTTTAATAATTGTGATTGTTCTACGCTTAATATACCAAATTCAGAGACAACAAAAATATTCTCCATATTATCCTTTCCTTTATAATAACTCTTGCCTTATATATTTTGTGCCCTTTGGCATACATTTTAAAGGTGGTAGCCCGTCATGGGCCCTTGCGCCGTTATACTGCCATAAAGCGTTTTGTTCCAT
>Ga0180732_1000524_pt1 | contig 31962 bp, 33 predicted proteins | sample KR11_01MetaG_FD_148674 | JGI IMG/M metagenome (GOLD analysis project Ga0180732, IMG submission 148674) | Groundwater microbial communities from the Olkiluoto Island deep subsurface site, Finland - KR11_0.1 MetaG | ecosystem: Environmental > Aquatic > Deep subsurface > Groundwater | place...
CATCTATTTCATGTATCTGCCGTGTCCTGAGCGAAGTCGAAGGACAGGCGCATCTATTTCATGTATCTGCCGTGTCCTGAGCGAAGTCGAAGGACAGGCGCATCTATTTCATGTATCTGCCGTGTCCTGAGCGAAGTCGAAGGACAGGCGCATCTATTTCATGTATCTGCCGTGTCCCCGCGATTTCTGCGGGGGCTAGGCGCAATGTGTAACTATTGTCAATCCTTGCTCGTTGCACTCGCAAGGATTAAATTCGGCCAACAAACTTATGTTCGCTTCCGCTCCATAAGTTTGGGCCTCATTTAAGTCGGGGCGACAGGATTTGAACCTGTGACCTCTTGCTCCCAAAGCAAGCGCTCTAGCCAAGCTGAGCCACGCCCCGTATCTTATTAGATTATAACACCGAAAAATAACTTTTCAACCGCTAAATTTTAGAGTAGACTATGGGTTAAAATGAAGAGAAAAATAATTATTGGTGTTGTATTAGTTATATTATTTACTATCGCCTTTGGAATAATCTATCTCAACAATGTCTACCTGCCGATTAAAGTAAAGGGCCGCCTTGCCAATAGCCTGGCAACATTCCTTAATTATAACGTAGAAATAGAAAAACTCAAAATAAGCCCTATCAGGGGCGTTGTTATCCAGAATATCGTTATTTATGACAAAGTAAAAGATAAAGACAATACCATCTTAACCGTAAAAGAAATCTCCGGCCATATCCTCTTCTTCCCCTTAATCAAAGAAAGAAAGATTATTATACCCGTAATGCACATAGACTCGCCCGATTTCAATATGCGTTACCGGCAGGATAAGAGTTTTAATTTTTCAGGAATTTTCCCCACCCAACCCAAACCGCAGTCGCAGCCAAAGATAAAATTTCCCTTTCTTATTTATAAAATAAATATCTTCGACGCAAAGGGCATCTTTCTAGATGAGCGCCAGACGCCTAAATTCAGCAAAACTATCCAGGACTTAGATATAATCCTTGGCATCAAGCAGCTGACGAAAATTTCTTTTTTAATAGAGAGTAAGCTCCTTACAGACAAAGGAGGAGTTACTGCATTAACGCTTCGGGGAGATTACAATTTTCTTTCAAAAGAAGTTAATTCTAAATTAAATTTTACCAACCTTGTAATTCCTGAATTTAACCCGTATCTGAAGATGTTGCCCCTTTCTATTGCCAGCGGGACCATTGATAATAGCACGCTCGAATTAAAGTTTAAAGATAACCTCGTAAGCCTAAAAGGCGCAATATCTACAAAAGGACTGAGCTTGAGAAAAGCGGATTTGGCCCTTATCGGAGATATCAATATCGAGCCTGACTTAAGTTACGCTATAGATAAAAAGACATTCGGCTATAAAGCAAATATTAAATTCGTCCAGGCAAATCTTATCGGCATGCAGTATATAGATAAGATAAATAATATTTCCGGTGATTTAGGTTTAGCAAAAAATAAACTCTGGATAGATAATTTAAAATTCCAAGCCCTGGATTCTAATTTTACGCTCAAAGGCACATGCGAGAATTTTAGCAATCTCTATCTTAAGCTTAATTTTAAATCCGAACAGCTCAATTTAGAAAAAATACGCGCTGTATTGCCTTATAAAACAGAAGGCCTGAATTTAAGCGGGATAGCTGCGGCTGACATCAATTTAGAAGGTTATCTAGGGAAACTACCCCTGGATACCCAGGCAAGCCTTCAGCTAAGCGATGCCAAATTAGAGACTGTATTATCAAAAGAACCGCTAAATAATATAAAAGGGAAAGTTGATTTTACCAACGATTCCGTAAACTGGCTTAATCTGTCTTTTAATTACCTTGATGTAGCCTATACATCAAGCGGAAAATTAATTGACTTTAAAACACCCGAGATAAATTTTGGCCTTAATTCCGGTGACCTGGATTTAAAATCCGATATCAAAATTAAAGATCAGCTCGTAAGAATAATCAACTTCAAAGGCCGGTATATAAATTCTAAATTTGATCTGGAAGGCAGTGTAGACACCCAAGACAGCGCTAATCCCGGGTTTGAATTATTATTAACAAACCTGGACCTTAGTCCGCCTGATGCCTTCGTATTTTTGCCTGGCAATCTGGTAGAAAGCTTAAAGAAGATAAAACCCGGCGGCATCCTGAATATCAAGGGCACATTAAACGGAAAAGCCAAAGATTATAAAAACTGGAATACCGCCCTTAAGGCCACTGCTGATACTTTTTCTGTTTATAATCTGAATATCGGCAATCTCTCTTTTAACTTAGGGCAGAAAGACGGGCTAATAAATATAAACCGGTTTACTGCCTCGGGTTACTCAGGCACATTAAATCTGGATTTTGTTTCTAACCTAAAGCCCCAGGTGCCGGACTATTCCTTAAGATTTAATGGTTCAGGCATTGACCTGGCAAAATTAAAACTGGATACGGATTTAAAGGATAAAGATATAACCGGTATGCTAAATATCGGTGTGGATTTAAATGGGAATTTCAAAGACCCGGCGAGTTTAAAGGGTAATGGTGCATTTTCTATTAAAGACGGCAGGCTCTGGCAATTCAATCTTTTTAAGGGCCTGGGAGAATTATTCTTGTTGCCGGATTATGAAAAGATTATGTTCAAAGAAGCCCTGGGTGAATTTAACATTGGGAATAAATCCGTCTCTACTGAAAATCTAAAGGCTACTAGCGACCAGTTAAATCTGGACTGTAAAGGTAAACTGGGATTTGACGGGACGTTAGATTTTACATTCTACACCGAAGTGAATAAAAATCTCATTCGTGACTCAACAGATATAAGAAAATTTACCGCGGCAATTTTAGGGGGTTTGAGCAACGCCCTTACTATAAAAGTAAGCGGGACAATTCAGAAACCAAAATATAAAATTATCCCTGTGGCTATAGATGTGATAAAAAATATTAAGGATTTCTTTTTAGGTAAGTAGCGAGGTGTGACTTTGCTTTCTGCAGGGCGCGGAAACGGTGGCTCATCCGATGTTTTATGGCCGGCCCAAGCTGTGCAAAGGTTTTTTTATATTCGGGTATCACAAATAAAGGGTCATAACCAAATCCAAAACTGCCTTTTTCGGTGAAACCTATAAATCCGCTGCATTCTCCTTCTGTAACTCCCGCTAAACCGTCCTTATCTGCCAAAGCTACTGCACAATAATAACGTGCTTTTCTTTTATTTACAGGCAGGCCCTCTAATAATTTAAGTAATTTTAAATTATTTTTTGGGTCGCTTTTATCTTTACCTGCAAACCGTGAAGAATAAACTCCGGGTTTACCTTTCAAGGCATCAACACAAAGACCGGAATCTTCGCCTAAAGTCAATTTTTGGGTGAACTTGGCAATCTTGACTGCCTTTTTTATGGCATTCTCGCGAAAGGTCTTGCCATTCTCAATTATCCGCGGCGCCCTAGGATAATCTGCCAGGGAAAGTATTTTCAGATTGAGGCCTTTTAAAATCTCTTTTATTTCTTCTAATTTCTTTTTATTTTTGGTTGCTACTATTAGGTCCATAATAATATAAAGGGACACCCTTCCGATTGAGTCGGAAAACGTCTCTCGATTACTCCGGAAAACGTCTGTATAAGTTTTTTATAGGATGTCTTTGAGGAGATTCCTCTGAATATCGATTAGCTCTGCAATTCCCTTTTGAGCCAAACCCGAGAGTTTATCCATCTGCTCTTTATTAAAAGTTTTGCGTTCGGCTGTGCCCTGAATCTCAATAAATTCTCCCTTTCCCGTCATCACAATATTCATATCTACATCGGCCTTGGAATCCTCTTCATAGGTTAAGTCTAAAAGCAACTCCCCGTTCACGATGCCTACGCTTGTCGCAGCCACAAAGTCTTTTATGGGAATCTTGTTTACCAGGCCGTCTTTCTTGAGTTTATTTAAGGCATCAACAAGGGCAAGAAAACTTCCGGTGATAGAGGCAGTGCGCGTTCCGCCGTCAGCCTGGATAACATCGCAATCAATCCAGATAGTGCGTTCGCCTATGGGTTTCATATCGCAAATTGCCCTTAATGAACGGCCAACCAACCGCTGTATTTCATAAACCCTGCCGGAATCTTTTCCGCGTTTAATGCGCGTCTGACAGGAACGCGGGAGCATGCCGTATTCCGCAGTTACCCAGCCGGTGCCTGTGCCCTTTAAAAATGGCGGCACAGATTCTTCAATTGATGCCGTGCAGATAACGCGGGTATTGCCTAACTCAATTAAACAGGACCCTTCTGCATATTTTATGTAATTGCGGTTAATCTGCACCTTTCTTATCTTATCCAGTCCCCGGCCATCCTGCCTAATCATAAATGCTCCTTCCTTTCGTATCTATGCCTACGATTAACGGAAAATCCCTGACCTCTAATTTATAGATTGCCTCCGGGCCTAAATCTTGATATGCAACCGGCTCATTTTTTTTCACATATTTTGACAGGAGCGCGCCGCATCCGGCATAAGTTAAAAAATATATTGCCTGGTATTTTTTTATGGCCTGGATTACCTGCCTAGAGCGCCTACCTTTACCAATCATAGCGAGAACGCCTTTTTTTAATAGCGCGGGAGTAAACTCATCCATGCGGCTACTTGTCGTTGGGCCGGAAGAGCCGATAATTTTTCCGCGAGGCGTAGGTGCAGGCCCGCAGTAATAAATAACCCGGCCTTTTAAATCCAGGGGTGTTTTCTGATTTTTATTAATTGCCTCAACTAATCTCTTATGCGCCTGGTCCCTGGCAGTATAAATAATTCCGCTTAATATAACCCGCTCGCCTGCTTTTAATTTCTTAATCTCTTTTTTTTCTAAAGGGGTATTTATTTTTTTCATTTAACTCTATAACTTTCTTGTTGCGCTTCTCAAGGCATGGCAGCTGATATTTACCGCTACAGGTAGTCCTGCGATATGGGTGGCATTTGTTTCAATATTTACTCCTAAACAGGTAGTCTCGCCGCCTAAGCCCATCGGCCCGATATTCAATTTATTTATTTTCCTCAGTAAGCCTTGCTCTAATTTACTGAACCGGCGCCTGACAGGTTTTAAAAGTGCCTTCTTTGCTAAAAACATTGCGTAATCTGCAGTCCCGCCGATTCCCACGCCGACAATATAAGGCGGACAGGCATCAGGCCCGGCAGACTTAACTAAATCAACAATAAATCTTTCAATCTCGCTGATTTTAGCAGTAGGGTTAAACATTTTAAGTTGCGTTTTATTTTCACAACCAAAACCTTTGGGTAGAATAGTTATTCTTAAACTATTGCCTCTGACGATATCTATATGAATCACTACAGGAGAATATCCGGGTTTACCCCTTAATAAAGGATCGTTAATTATAGAATTTCGCAAGAACCCTCTTTTATATCCTTCCTCAACACCCTTATTTATTGCCCTCGTTAAGTTTCCGTTAATCTTTACCTCCTGGCCAATTTCTAAAAAGACAACCGGTAACCCTGTATCCTGACAGATGGCTAATTTTTCTTTCCGGGCAATATAGGCATTGTTAATAATCGCCTTCAATATATCTTTTGCTCTCTTATTGGTCTCTCTGGAATAAGCAGACTTAAGGCCGGATAAAACATCTTTTCTCAAAACAAGATTTGCCCGGATGCACAATTCAGCTACCGCATTTCTAATTTTATCTGCAGTTATTAACCTCATCTCTCCCCTTTATAAACATTTTTAGAGACGCTTTCCCTAATGGGTACAGGTTCCCGATTAGGTCGGAAAGCGTCTCTTATTATTGTATTCTCGTATAACGGTGGTGGTTATGCCTCCGCGGGGATTAAACACGCCTTTAATCCTCACCCAGCGCGGTTTACAGGCCTTGACAAAGTCATCCAATATCTTGTTAATCACATGCTCATGAAATATGCCGATATTCCGGTAAAATATCGTGTACATTTTAAAAGACTTTAATTCGATGCAGTACTTCGCCGGCGAATATTCAATAATAATAGCGGCAAAGTCCGGAAGGCCGGTCTTTGGGCAGATACAGGTAAATTCCGGGATTTCTAAATTTATGGTATAAATTTTATCCGGATATTGATTATTCCAGACCTCAATGCAAGGAGTTTTTAAATTACGGATATTCTTTTGCCGGCCTTCATAACTGCTTAATCTCTTGGCCATATTATTTTACCCCTATCTTTTTGTGCAGCTGCGATATAATACAGGTAGTGATATGATTATCTTTGGCAATATCCTTAAAAAGCTCTAATTTTTCCCGCATCGGGTCAGAATCTTCATAACTGTTAGGCTGTAAAACTAAAATTAGAGTTTTATCAACCTCTTGTATCAGCCTTAAGCCCTCCCTTAAATCTTCTTCGCTTGTGGACTGGCAGATGACCATCTTTAAGAATGCCTCTTTTTTAGAAGCAACTTCCAGGAAGCGCCGATGGTGATGCCAGAAATCTTTCAAGCCCGTAGAACTGGGCAATTTCAGGTCCATAGCTACAATATCCACATAATCTATAACGTCTTCTAATGCGCTATGCAATACGCCGTTTGTTTCCAGATAGTTTTTATAACCTTCTTTTTGAGTCAGTTTGAGTATTGCCTTCAAAAAAAACTTCTGTAAGAGCGGCTCGCCTCCTGTAAACGCTATGGTGCAGTCGCCATTCTTATATAACTTTAGTTCTCGGATTAATTCTTCCGGTTCATACTCTGTAAAACGGTCTAAGGTCGTATCGCAGAATTTACATTTAAGATTGCAGCCGAAAAAACGCACAAAGACCTGCTCTTCACCAAAATAAAGCCCTTCGCCTTGAACGCTACTGAAGACTTCTGTAATCTTTCCCTTTGTTCTCATATCCTTTAGGGGACACCCTTCCGTTTGGATTCAAAGACGTCCCTCGATTGGATTCAAAGACGTCCCTTAGTGCTTAGTGAGGGGGTCTATTATTCCCGCTTCCTGAAAGCCCTTTGCCCTATAATAACAACTATCGCATTTACCGCAAGGAACTCTTCCTCCTTGATAACATGACCGGGTTAAAGCAAAAGGTACGCCTAATTGATAAGCTATGCGAATAATCTGGGCCTTGGTCTTACCAATCAAGGGGGTCTGAATTTTAATGCCTTTATTTTCTACGCCGGCTTTTGTGCCTGTCAGGGTTACTTTATTAAATGCGCGATAAAATTCCGGCCGGCAATCAGGATAACCGCTGTAGTCCTGCGTATGCGCGCCGATAAATATTGCTTCTGCGCCTATGCCTTCAGCAAAAGATAAAGCAAAACTTAAAAAAATTATATTGCGTGCCGGAACATAGGTTGAAGGGATTGCGTTACTGCCTTTTACGTTATGGCGTTGAGGAATTCTTAATTTCTTATCTAATAAACTTGAACCTTTCCGGGGTAAATTAATTTTTATAACCTGCGCTGCAGAAGAACTAACCCGGGCGATATTTCTTGCCGATTCTATTTCTTTCTTGTGGCGCTGGCCGTAGTCAAAGATAAGGCAGAAGCATTTATAGCCCTGCTCCCTGGCAAGATATAAAGTTGTGGCTGAATCTAAGCCGCCGGATAATAAAATTATGGCCTTTTTCATCCTTCATAATAAGATGCGCAACTATTATGGTTTTCCCAGACCGTAACTAACTTAAGGTTGGGGATCTCTGATTTAAGGCTTTTATATATGTATTGCGCAATATTCTCCGAAGTAGGATTTACTTTTTTAAAATAGGCGACGTGATTTAAACATTTATGGTCTAACTTTTCTAACGCCTTATTTAATTGCATCTTTAAATCCTTAAAGTCTAAAACCATGCCTGTCTTGTCTAGTTTTTTTGCTTCCACCGTAACTTCTACTTTCCAGTTGTGGCCATGCAATTTTTCGCATTTGCCTCTGTAACCGCGTAAGTAATGCGCTGAACTAAAATATGATTCAATTTTTATGTTATACACTGTTTACCTTTTCTACATTTGATAATGATGCGCCTAAAAACCTCTCTGCCACAGCGCTGAACCACTTAGTGTTATCGCTAACATAAAATTTGTGTTTAGGCTTCCTGCCCGCCTTATTAAGTAAACCCTCTGTAGCCAAAATCTTTTTCACTTCCATGGCTACTTGTTTGGCTGAATCAATCAATGTCACGCGCTCACCCAATGCCTTTTTAATCACCGGCTTCAGTAACGGATAATGTGTGCAGCCCAGAATAACTGTATCCACGCGGGCATCATTTAAAGGCTGAAGATACTTTTTAGCCACACCCAGAACTTCACTGCCTCCGAGCCAGCCCTCCTCGGCAAAAGGCACAAATAGCGGACAGGCTACAGCCGTGACTTTAATTGAAGGGTCAAGTTGTTTTATCTCGTTTTCATAGGTATGGCTTTCTATGGTGCCGCGCGTGCCAATAACACCGATACGCTTATTCTGTGTAGCATAGACTGCTTCTCTTACGCCGGGAGTAATTACGCCGACAAAAGGCACCCGGAAATGGCTTTTTATTATCGGAAGGGCAACGCTGGATACGGTATTACAGGCAACGCAGATCAGCTTTACTTCCTGTTTTAGTAAAAATAAGATGCTCTCAATAGAAAAACGGATTACTGTCTCCTTGGATTTTATGCCATAGGGCACGCGGGCAGTATCGCCGAAATAGATTATATCTTCACCGGGCAGCTGACGGATTAATTCTTTAACCACGGTCAGTCCGCCTACGCCGGAATCAAACACGCCTATTGGTTTCATGGTTCGACTCATTCTATTCGCTCACCATGACCCTGAGCGCAGTGGTTCGACAGGCTCACCACACTTCGAACCACACTGAGCGCAGTCGAAGTGTCGAAGGGTCATCGTTTCGCCGCCTCCGCTAATCTAAAATCCCGCGCATATCTGTGTATTCCCTGTTCTATACTTTCAGCTATTTGCTGGCGATAATAAGCGTTTTTCAGCAGGCGCTCTTCCTGATTATTGGATAAAAAGCCCGCCTCGATTAAAATTGCAGGCATACGCGCACCCTTTAAAACATAAAAAGGCGCACCTTTTATACCTAAGACTCTTGTACTCAAATTATTATCTATGGCGCTACAGACGCCACGGGCTAATCTTACTGAATCTGCGCGATTAGAGGTATGAATCATATCCCACAACGTTGCCTTTAAATTTAAAGACGGAGTGTAAGCAAAAGAGGATTTATCTAAATTTAACGCTGCATTCTGCGCGCAATATAACGCCCGCTTAGAATCGCCTACATTAGGAGAAATATAATATACCTCAAGACCATTTAAACTCCTCAGCCGATTAGCATTGGAGTGGATACTTATAAAAAGGTCTGCTCTGGAATCGTTGGCTATAGCTACCCTGCGCTCAAGGGAAATAAAATTATCTGTAGAGCGTGTCATCACCACGCCTATACCATCAGCCCTCAATAGTTTACTTAGCCTCTTGGCAATATCTAAGTTAACGTCCTTTTCTCTTAAACCCCGTTTTCCTATAGTACCGGGATCCTTTCCGCCGTGTCCGGCATCAATAACAATCTTTTTGATTCTGGTTAAGGGTAAAGTTATCTGGCGCTTTGGATAGGGTTCTTTAAATAAACTATCTAGAACCTGTTCTTTAAACTTAAAAGGCAGGACTATTGTGCCCTGGTAAATATCCACAGGATACTTAAGATACTGGGGTATGCCATCAACAACGACGAGGCTCTGGCCTACCATTAAATTTATTTTATGGCTACCTTTACTCAGATGCGCTGTCCGGGTGAACGTATCAAATTTCCAGGCTATATTTTCTGATTCGCATAGAGAAACTAAAGGCACATAGGTTACGCCACCGATATTATAGGTGGGCAATACTTCTCTTCTGGGCACAGTGGCGCAGCCGGATAAAATAGTAACTAGTAACCAGTAACTCGTAACTAGTAATGTAAATTTTTGGATTTTCATAAATGACCTTAATAAGATGCTATTTTATATTAAAACGAAGATTCTGTTTTACATTAAAACAGAATCCACCAAACTTTTCATTAATAAAAAGTTTGGTGGAGGTGGGCGGAATTGAACCGCCGTCCCTGAGTAATCGCATAAAAGTCGCTACATGCTTAGCCCTGAATTTACGACTTACTTTTGCAACTCTTTCGGGGCAAGATTTGCAAAAGCGCAGCCTTTTATGCTCTCGCCCGGATCCAGAAGGCTAACTTACCCGGGCCAGCCTGCTAACCGGCTCTCAATCAGGCCACAGGCTGCCTGAAAGAGAGGTCCACTTTAATTAAAAAGTGGAACTGCGCTAAGCGGTATACCCGCTGGAACCATTGCTGGCACAAACGGTGATACCGCAGCAGACGTTAGTCTGTTGTTTGCGTTTATGTTTGCAAGGATTGATAACGCGGCTAACCTCGCATCCGCGGCATGCTACTTTTACCCGGCTTACCTAGGTCGAGTCCTATCACCCCCATTTTTCTGTCGTTATCTTCAGGAAAAATGGCTCTGAGCCCTGAGCGAGATTCTTCGCTTTGCTCAGAATCGTCCTCGAGTCCTGAGAGAAACGAAGGACGAAGCGAAGGGCGAAGAGCCTCATTTTCTTCTTCTGCTCTTCATGGCCCGACGCATCTCTAATTCTACTTCCCTGCGTTTCATGTCTTCGCGCCGGTCATAGGTTTTTTTACCTCTACAAAGAGCTAGTTCTATTTTAGCAAAACCGCGGTCATTGAAGTACGCCTTCAAAGGAACAAGCGCAAAACCTCGCTGAGCGACTTGACCGAATAATTTCCTGATCTGATTTCTCCGCAGAAGCAATCTCCTTGACCTCTTTGGTTCAACATTTAAATAGCTGGCTTCTAAATATGGGCTTATATGAGTATTATATAATATGACTTCGTTTCTCTCAATGCGGGCAAAGCTGTCTTCCAGGTTCATTTTTCCCAGCCTCAGAGACTTTACCTCGCTTCCTTTCAGTTCTATGCCGCATTCGATAGTCTCTAAAATTGTATAATCTCTGTGCGCCTTTCTGTTAGTGGCAATAGGCCCATTCATTTTATCATGATAAGCGTGAAATATAAACTCAAAAATAGCGGCAAAGTTACCAAGCTTGCAATATGACTAAGGAGTATGCCCTGGCTTATAAGCAGGTCTTCTTTTTTATAATGTGTGATAATTAAAGATAAGGATGTTGCCGACGGCATAGCCAATTGCATAATAATTAATAATCCTATAAGTTCCGGAAACTTAAATTTTATAACCAGCCACAGGCCAAAAGCAGGTAAAATTATCAATTTTGCTAATATCATCAAAGACATTGCTTTCTTATCGATTCGTCCTAAATGTATTGAAGCAAGTTTACCGCCTACAATAAGCATCGCCAGGGGCAATGTGCAGTCACCCACCATACGCAAAGGTTTTAAGACCACCTGAGGTATAAATTTATTTAAACCAAAAAATATAACTATCAAACTGACTAGAGTGGCAACCACCGGCGGGCTGAATAGGCTGCCTAACTCAAACTTTTTTGCTCTTGTAAATGATAAAATATACACCCCCAATGACCACATCACCAGATTGAATCCGAAAAGAAACAAAAATATATAAGTAAACATAGAATCTAATTTATCCGCAGGTAACAATGCTGCTACCAGCGCCAGCGCCAGATACCCAGAATTCTGAAAAGCAATCAAACTTAAAAACTGCAATTTATGCTGGGGGCCGCGGATAAGCCCTAAAAATACAGTTCCTACAATTAAAGCTACAATTGTTATGGCAATACTTATCAGAGGGAAAATCCACCAGTTAGAATATAGGGTAAAACTAAAATTTTTGATTAACTGGCAAAAGATCATCAGGGATAAGGTAACTTCAATAACCAGGCGGCTTAAGGCATTTAGCCCTTCAGGGCCCAGTATATTCTTCTTAATCAAAAAGTAGCCGAGAGCAGCCAGCAGAAAAATCTGCGTCACTGCTAAACCCGTAATCTTAAAAGACTCTAAGAACATCGTCTTTCCCTCCTCTGAAATATTATATTATAACAACAAAGTAACTTAGCCGCAATTCTTTTATACATTCGCGGGAAAAAAACCGCGCCCCTAAAAAACACGGATAGAAAATGGCCGCTCCCTTCGCTTCGCTCAGGACTTTCGAAGAACACTGAGACGAAGTCGAAGTGCAGTATCAATTTCTAATCTTTAGACCGGAGAAATTGATAATTGACAGAATTATATGGGTAGGATATACTTGAATTGATACTTCGACTTCGCTTGAGTGTCATGGTGAGCGTAATCGAACCATTGATTAATCTTGCGGAAGTGGCGGAACGGCATACGCGCTAGCTTCAGGAGCTAGTGGGGAAACCCTTGAGAGTTCAAATCTCTCCTTCCGCACTAAATTGTACAGTTGACCCGGCGATCTTATAACTCTAAATAATTAAATGGGTTTTAGATGCCAAGGGTGGCACCTGGGGAAACGTCCCTTCAAGCTTTAATACATTATAATCCCGCGGGCATTCATTTCTTTCTTTTCTTCTTCAGTAGGGCGCTTGTCGATTTTTGTGACGCCAGAAGCAGGCTGGTCATCAGGCTCACTCTCAGAAACAGCAGGACTTTGACTGGGTGAGGCAGATAATCTTTCCGGTTGCTGCCTCTTGTTTATTTTTTCCTCTAAGACAGAAGTCGAGCTCTCCTTTGGTCGTGGTTTAATAACGGTAATAGCAGGTCTATTTTCGAAAGTAGGAGGAAATTGCTGTGTTTGGTCTGAAAGCGCGCTTTGTTGCTGAGTTGCTATTTGTTGTGGCTTAGTTTCTTCCAAGGCAGACTGAATTTTTGCGTTTTCTCTACTAATCAAAATGCTGATAAGTATTACAACTATTAGGGTGGCAAAAAATAGGTATAATATTTTTGGTTTCATAGTCTAATTTTCCTCCCATGATAAGGTAACATAATCTCCTGTCGTAGGCATAAAAGGCGGGGGGGCGCCCAACAGCCTTGGGTCATAAGAGTAATTTTTGGAATAGCCACTGAGCTTCTGTCCGGTTGAACCATTAAAAGTGCCTACCGGGCCTCTTTCTTCCTGGATAATGCCGCCATAGACAGTCAGGGTTCCTTTTGGCGGACCTTTCCACCACTTTTCCATCATAAATGAAGTATCTAATGCCATAATAGAACCATCTATTTCAAGGTTTGTGGGAGCGATATCGTCTACCACTACATCGCGCTCTGCAATGATACCCAAGACATCGTCTGAATTTGGGTTTGTCCTGGGGTTATCGGCATAGACTATATTGTTGGGTATGATAATATCTTTGCTTGCGCCGGCAGTTAATCTGCCATTTAGCGTTCCCGAAATAGTAAGGCTACCGATGTTTACAAAAAGTGCGCCGTTTGCAGGCAAAGGCATATTTCGGTTGCTCCAGCCTTGCCGGGAATTAGTCACATTCATTGTGCCATTGTTATTCAGCACAACTGTTGTATTCCCCCGCAGCGAAACCCCTCCGTTAGAAGCAGCAGACCTTAAGTTTAATGCCTGGCTGGGCATAGTAGTTGGCTCTACCCCAAAGTCAAGGCCCTGCTGAAAGTCAGGAATGTCATAAGGAGGGTTGGTTAATTGGCTTAAATTTATGTTGCGGCCATTATTGTAGAACCTTATGTAATCGTCTGCTGAACCCACCGCTCCTGCAAATACGGGATTTCTGAAGATATTGAAATGCGCGTTTGTGTGTGTTGGCCCGCTCAGGTAATCCTGAGTCCAGAACCATACAGTTGTGCGATTAAACGTTTCGCTGTCAGTAAACCAGATATAGCGCGCATAATTATCTACCTGCACGTAATTCGTTAAGGCCCGGCTCATATTCCCGAATGACCCCGTGGAGGTTACTCTATATCTTCGGATATTTCCCGAGCCGCCTATAGCGCCAAGGTCGGTGATTGTAACGCTGTAGCTCCCTCCCCCTATATTTTGGGTACCGCCCCAAGGGTTAGTCCGGTTACCAACAGGAGGCGAGAGTTGAGCTCTTAGCCAGGTAATTGCATGGTCAAGTCCTGCTTCAGCAAAATTGAATGCCCTGGCCCGTCTTTTGAATATATCTGCGATAATATTTTGATTGATGCTTACGCTGAAAAATGCCACGGAATAAATCAACAAAACAGTTATTACTAAGAAAGTAGTAATGAGGGCTACACCTTTATTTTTCCTAAATTTTATGGACATGCGCCCCATCTATTAGTTCCTCATTTTTATCATAATTTGTCCGGCATCCTGGACTGTCTTTCCTTGGGCAGATACTTTTCGCGCAGTAATATCAATCTGCAAAAGATTAACCGGTGACGTAGGCCTACTAAATTGTAAATTAACAACGTTATGTGCAAGGACAGATGTTACGCCTGAAGCAGTTCTTGTTATTTCATTAGCGCCGTTCAACGCATACGTGATATTACCCGACCATTCTATATTCCCAAAGGAGTCTAAAATAGTTCCGTCATTGTTATTGTCCTGCGGTATTTTAAAAGTGAGGGAAGGGCTAGAGGTGCCGATTGTCAAGCTTATCTGGGCAGGCCTTGTTTCTTTTAATTCCTTCTCCATTGCCGTAAACGCCATGATTATCTCTTGGCGTAGCTCTACTGATACATCGCCAGTAAACCAAGCGCCTATGCCAACATTCATCACCGCGAATATCGCAAGTATTAATATCAAAAAGATAGCAACACCAAAAAGAACTTCTATAAGGGTAAAACCTTTCATCCTTCGACTCACTCATTTCATTCGCTCGCTCAGGATAACCCTCAAGCGCAGTCGAATGGGTCATTTTTTATCTGTTTGCAACCCGAGTTACCAATTCTACCGGCGAGTCAATTATCCGGTTGTAGGGACTTTTGTCTTCACCTGCGTCGAGAACTCCATTCAAATTAGTATCCTCGCCAATAATTCTGTTGCCCTGCTTCCAACACACGCTTATCGTTACCTGCAGAAGCTCAGGATCCGTATCATCAACATACACTACGCCCATGCTTGAAGGTATATCGTTTACAATAAAATTAAGGCCATTGTAATCATCAATTATCCGCATAAAAGAGCTGCTGCGCATTTCCTCGATTAGGCCCTGTGCAGCATTTGTGGCAATATTTATATTCTTAGAGGTAGCCATTAAAACAAAACAGGTACTGTACATTGCTAGCAAGCCGCAAAGCGCAAATGCCAGGATTGCTACTGCCAGAAGTATCTCTGGGAGGCTAAAGCCCCTATTATATGGCCGCTTTAACACTTTTAGAATCTTTGGAATCAGCTGTTTCACAACGCAGTCCTTTTTGTTAAAAAACAATCTATCAAATAATCTATTTCCATTGATAGAATATACTCAAAAAAATGCAAATTCCAAGAAAATTATTGATGGGGGGATTGCTCAATATTTATATAATCTGTAAAATCAATCTTCTCGCCTAATTCCTGCTTTACTGTACGAATCCTATCAGGCACATAAGGGTGGGTTTTAAAATAAGAATATTTCCGAGCGGGCCTTCTACGGTTTATCTCTTCTAATTTTTTCAAGAAAGTAATCATGCCGCGGGGGTCGTATCCGGCCAATTTCGCATAACGGCTGGCTAACTGGTCAGCGAGGAGTTCGTCTTCCCGGGAATAACCTGTCATTATCTCAGCAAAAGCAATATCCGCAGCATTGCCTGCCTGGCCTGTCCCGGGTATAGGCGCTGTCAATAACCTTAATATCGAATAACCCATAATCGCCTGAAGCTTCTTTATGCTATGCCGGGCAACAATATGGCCGACTTCATGGGCTAAAACACATGCCAGTTCATCGTCATTAGCTACTTTATCCACCAGCCCTTTGTTCACATAGACAAAACCGCCGGGTAAAGAGACTGCATTTACCTCTTCCTCGTCTAATACTTTAAAATCATATTTTATGTCTTTTCTATCACAGACACTGACAATCTTCTTTCCGATATCCTCTACACGTTTTTGCACTAAGGGATCTTCCGCAAATTTATATTCCTTTTCTACCTGCTTGACAATGGACTCCCCGATTTTTACTTCTCTGTCAGTGCTATAATAAAAAGCTTCCTCTTGTTTGGTAGCTATATTATATTCGGTGGAGCAGCCAAATAGCAAAAGGCAAAATAAAAGGATAGCGAATTTCAGGCCTATTTCTTTAAACATGCGGTACAATTTCCGTAAGGGCAAACCCACCACATTATAGAAACAACCTTCGATGCGCCGGATAAAGAATGCGCCTCTTCCTTGAATATCAAAACTACCGGCGAAATCCAAAGGCTGAACCGAAGCGAAATAATTCTTTATTTCTCTATCCGTTAATTTATCCATATAAACCTTGGTCTTTTCGTGCCCAAGTTTTGTCTTGTGTTTACCCCGCCCTTTCTTACTATGTAGCGTATTTTTACCGTAGAAAGGGCGGGGTTTATCTTTATCAATAATGGCGACGCCTGTATAAAGCCATTGCGGTTTTCTGGATAATCTTCTTAACATCCGCTGCGCTTCCTGCAAATTTTTGGGCTTGCCGAATATCTTTCCATCCTGCACTACAATCGTATCAGCGCCAATTATTATACCATTTTTTACTCTAGCCGCTACCTTTTGAGCTTTTGTTAAGGCATTTCTTTTAACCAATGCTGCGTAAGATAAATGTCCGGCCCTTCTGCCTTCTTTGATTTTGCTGGAGATAACTTTAAACTTCAATCCGAAGATGTTCAGCAGCTTCTTGCGCGCCTGGGAATCCGAAGCTAAATAAATATTTCTCATCATATTAGTTTAGCGCAGCACTCTCTCCCGCCAGATACCCGGTTGAAAAGGCGGCTTGCAAATTAAACCCTCCGGTATCGGCATCTATATCTATTATCTCACCGGCAAAATATAGCCCTTTGATCAGGCGCGACGCCATCGTGCGCGGATTTATATCCTTCAAAGAAACGCCTCCCCGCGTAATCATTGCTTCATCTATGGGCCTTGATTTGGTAATATCTAAACGCATCGCCTTAAACAAAGTAACTAAACTCTCCCGCTCTTTCTGGGTAATCTGGCTGACTTTTTTATCCGGTAGAATTTGTGCTATATCAATAAACACATCCACTAATCTCTTAGGCAATAAAGCCTTAAGCGTATTTTTAATGGCCTTCTTAGAATTCAGCTTAAATTCTCTTAAGAGCCGCTCGCGTAACTGTTCTTTGGCTAAAGCCGGCTTTAAATCTATCTCTACATATATAGTATTGCAATCTTCTAACCAATCCACAATCTGTCCGCTCAAAGATAACACTAAAGGCCCGGAGATACCAAAGCTCGTAAATAATAACTCGCCAATCTCAGATTCTATCTGCCTTTTTGTGTCGCTAAATCTTAAACTGATATTTTTTAAGGTCAGGCCTTCTAAAAGTTTAGGATAATGCTGCCTTGTCTCCAAAGGAACTAGCCCCGGTCTAAGCCCAACTATGCGATGGCCTAATTTCCTGGCTATATCTAATCCCTCTCCGGTTGAGCCGGTGAAAGCAAAAGATACTCCGCCTGTCGCCAGAATAAGCCTATCTGCAGAGATAATACTTCCATCTGCAAGTAATACCCCCTTTATTTTATTATCCTGCATAAAAATATCTTTCATTATCGCCCTATAAATAACCTTTACCTTATTTTTGTTTAATTCTTTTTTTAAAACCTCCTCAATGCTATCAGACCTGTCCGACTGTGGAAAGACGCGTAACTGCCTTTCGGTTTTTAATTTTAAACCTCTTTGTTCAAAAAAGCGCATCAAATCTAAATTAAAAAATTTATTAAAGGCATCCCTTAAGAATTGCCCATTCCTGGAGAATCTTTTTATAAAGGAGGCTAAATCGCAGGCATTGGTAAGATTACAGCGGCCCTTGCCGCTTAAAAGAAGTTTTTTGCCTAAGACAGGTTTTTTTTCGATGAGGGTTACATTCTGCCGCAATTCGCTGGCTCTTATCGCAGCCATCATTCCGGCAGGACCACCGCCTACTACAACTATTCTTTTTTCATTCACCTAAAATTCAATCCTTCGACTCGTTTCACTCGCTCAGGATTGACACTGAGCGAAGTCGATGGTTCGACTACGCTCACCATCGACACTCAAGAGGAATCGAAGTGTCGAGTGTGTCAAACGCCCAAATCTTCAATGGTAAATATGGATTGTAACTGAAGGCCGGCCTTCGCCAAATTTTCTTTTGCGCCTTCACCTCTATCTACAATTACTATTGCCTCCAGCACATTTACGCCCTCTTTTACCAATGACTCTTTTGCTTCCACCAAAGATTTACCTGTAGTTGCTACATCATCAATTAGAATTGCCGTATCTCCTTTATTTAATGCCGGGCCTTCGATTTGACGCTGCATACCATGCTCTTTAGCGCCTCTTCTGACAATAAATGTCTTGACGGCAATTTTATTGATATGGCTTAATGCGGCGATTGCGCCCACAATCGGATCAGCGCCTAAGGTAGGGCCTCCAATAGCATCAATACCCTTATTTTTTATCAGTTCTAAAATAATTGCTGCTACCAAGTATGCGCCTTCGGGAGTCAAGGTAATTATCCGTCCATCCAGATAATAATTACTTGTCTTGCCCGAAGATAAAACAAATTTGCCTCTTTTCAGGGCATCTCTCTTAAGCAAAGCTAATAATCCGGCCTTCAACTCCTCTATTTCCATTTTCTCCATAATAGAATTATTTTACTATCTTAAATACAACCTGTCAAACTATATTAGCTTATGGAGATATCTTGTAGCGGGTGGCTTGGTTTGTTCTCGCAGCACCGCATTTTGCAGAGGGATTTGTGATGAGTGCATAAGAAATTGTTCGGCAAAAGTCCCGCCATCGGCGGGACGACGAACAATTTCAGCACGCGAATAAATCCCGCAGCAAAATATTGTCTATAAAATTCAGGGACAGACCCCTAAGCACAACTAATATAACGCTAATTCGGGGTCAGTCCCTTCATATAAATTTTGACAAATCCTGATTTAATTGTTATGATATGAATATGTTGCGCAAGTTTTTGAATAGCTTGGCAGATATTGTTTATCCTAAGACATGCCTCGTCTGTAAAAGACAGCTTAAGGCGCTAACCTGCGTAGATAATCTTGTCTGTATGCAGTGCTGGGCCAAGATTAAAAGAAACCCGCCTCCCTTCTGTCATTGTTGCGGCAGGCATCTGGAAAAACCCCTGAAGAATATCTGCCCGGCCTGCGTTAGAAAACAGCTGCATTTTGACCGCGCCTTCTCCCCTTGCGTATATGAGGGCGTGCTCAAAGAATTAATCCATACATTTAAATATCAGGGTAAAGATTACCTGGGCCCTACCTTAACCAGATTAATGACAGAATTTATAGAAGAATACGACCTGCCTATGGACCTATTAGATTTAGTCATACCTATACCATTGCATAAAACAAGATTGCGCGAAAGAGAATTTAACCAGGCACAAATCTTAAGTAACCATATTGCCCGCAAGTTTGACAAAAAGGTTTTGCATGAAGCCTTGAGGCGTTTACGCCTCACAAAGACACAAACTGAATTAGAAATAGGTGAACGCCTTTTAAATGTCAAAGCCAGCTTCACGGCAACTAAAAAGGAAGATATAGAAGGTAAAAACATTCTTTTGGTTGACGATGTATTAACGACAGGCGCGACCTGCTCAGAAGCAGCCTATGCATTAAAGGAGGCAGGAGCAAATATCGTATTTGTTTTAACTTTGGCTAACTAAGAGGTCGCTTGAAAAATATATATAGCGGGCGACCTCTGATTACACAGATTCTAAAAAGATTACACAGATTTTTTGTAAAGGCTTTAATCTGCGAAATCTAAATTTTAATCTGTGCAATCATAAAATTTTCTTTAATTTTAATTAAAAATATGAAAATTTTACGCAACTATTTCTTAAAAGAGTTTATCGGCCCTCTATTCTTGGCATTGGGCGTACTTACATTTGTCATGATCCTAGGCAACCTCGTTAAGATTGCAGACCTGGTCATCAACAAAGGAGTGGATATTTTTAACGTCTCTAAACTCTTGCTGCTTATGATACCGTATCTCTTAACCTATACATTACCCATTGCCGCATTAACTGCCGTGCTTCTATCTTTAGGCAGGCTATCCAGTGATAATGAGATTGTAACCATAAGGGCAAGCGGAATAAATATGTTCAGCCTGATATTGCCCCTACTGCTTGTTGGTTTAATATTAAGCCTTGTTTTGGTTGTATTCAATGACCGGGTTATACCCTATGCGCATTTTGCCACAAGAAAAACCATAATGGACATAGGAGTAAAAAATCCTACTGCTGCCCTTGAGCCTGGTATATTTATTAATTCCTTCGAAAAATATATCTTATTTATCTACCGCATAGACAAGAACAAGCTGACGAACGTGCGTATCTATGAACCCCAAGGCGAAGATAAGCCTGCGCGCACTATTGTGGCTAAAAAAGGAGAGTTTATTAGTGTACCTGAAAAAAACATAATTAAATTAAAGCTTATGAATGGAACGTCTGATGAATCAGACCCTGAAAATCCCAGCAATTTCTATAAATTAAACTTCAAAACTTATTTTATGACTCTGAATTTAAGCCAGGCACAGGACAAAGACAAAATCGGGAAAAAACCTAAAGATATGACTATACAGGAGCTAAAGAATGAAATTAAGAAAATAGAGAAAGAGGGTATTGACCCTGCGCCTTTAATTACTGAAATAAACGAGAAAATATCCCTGGCTTTCTCCTGCTTTGTGCTGATGCTTTTTGGGATACCTCTGGCAATAATTACCCGCCGCCGGGAAAAGTCAATTAATTTCGGCATGGCCTTCCTTATCGTGGGCGTATATTACCTTATGCTCCTTGGCTCTGAAGCCCTGAGTATACAGGGTAACCTTAATCCCAGAATTGCGATGTGGATACCCAATATCATCTTGGGAGCAATCGGTGCAATTCTAACCTTTAGATTATGCGCATCTTAGACCGTTATATATTAAAATCCGTATTGACTATATTCTTGCAATGCCTGTTTACATTTCTTTTCTTATATATTATCATCGATATATTCTCTCATTTAGACGAAATATTAAAACAAAAGGCGAGCCTGGATATGTTAGGAAATTACTATCTGGCATATCTACCTATTATATTTGTTCAGGTATCGCCTATCGCATGTCTCTTAAGCACTTTATACACTTTTGGCAGCTTAAACCGCAACAATGAGCTTATCGCCATGCGCTCATCCGGCCTAAATATATTTCAGATATCCAAAACTGTAATTATATTCGGGATTATCGTGAGCGCGTGCGTATTCTGGGTCAATGACAGATTTGTGCCTTCTTCCATGTCTTTGACGGAAAAAATCAAGGCTCAAATGGAATCCGGAACAAAAAGGGCTAAAGAAAAAGAGCACGAAGTCATCACCAATCTTTCTATGTACGGTTTAAAAAACAGGCTTTTTTTCGTAAATAAGTTTTCTCTTGCCACAAACACGATGGAGCGCATAATTATATTAGAGCACGATGAAAAACAAAACATAACTAAAAAGATTGTGGCAAACAAAGGGGTCTATAAAGACGGGCAGTGGAGGTTCTATCAATGTATAACTTATCATTTTGACGAAAACGTCCAGATAAGAGGAGAACCGCAATATTTGGAAGAAGAAGTAATGGATATTCCGGAGACGCCGTATGATTTTTTACACCAAATGCTGCATCCGGATTTCATGACCATATCCCAGCTTAAGGACTATATGTGGAGATTGTCTAAAAGCGGCGCTACTACCGTAATAAGAAATCTCAAAGTAGACCTTTATCAGAGGTTCGCCTCGCCTTTCACAAGTATAATTATTATTCTTCTGGGGATACCATTCTCTATGATGCTGAAAAAACGCGCGACGGGAATGTCTTCGGTGGGTTTATCAATTATGGTGGGATTTCTATACTATGTGCTTAACGCTATAAGTGTTGCTTTGGGTAAGGCAGGAATACTTATGCCGGCCCTGGCAGTTTCTTTAAGCCATATCCTCGCCCTTATATCCGCAATATACCTCATACAGGCTCTTCCGTAAATCAATCCTTCGACTCCGCTTCCTTCGCTTCGCTCAGGACTTTCGAAGGACACTGAGACGAAGTCGAAGTGCAGGATTGATGGTGAGCGAAGTCGACACTTCGACCTTGCTCAGTGTCGATGGTGAGCGTAGTCGAACCATCGAACCATCAAACATATACCCTAGGCACGCGGCTGCCTAAGCCACAAACAATTTCATAGGAAATGGTATGGGCAAGATTAGCTAATTCTTCTGCGGTAATTTTATTTTTAGCCTGAGAGCCGATTAGTACGGCTTCATCGCCTACTTTCACCTTAAAATCTCCTACATCCACCATCGCCTGGTCCATACATATCCTTCCGTTTATCTTAAGTCGCCTGCCTCCTATTAAAACCGGCGCACGATTAGATAAATTACGCGGATAACCATCGCCGTAACCAATGGGTAAAGTTGCAATTGTGGTAGTCTTCTTGGTAATGTAATCGTGCCCATAACTTATGCCGTAGCCTTTGGGCAATCGCTTAATAAATAAGACCTTGGTTTTTAAACTTAAAACCGGCCTGAGAATTATCTTTAAATCTTTTTTAGGATACAGGCCATATATTACTAAACCAGGCCTGACCATATTGAAATGACTATTTTTGTAACCGATAACGCCCATGCTATTTGCAGCATGGATTAAAGGGATATAGATACCCGCTTTATTTAATTTTTGAATTAAACGATTAAATAAATCTATCTGATACGCTGTAAAATCTTTATTCATATCTGCAAAGGCGAAATGCGTGAATATGCCTTCGATATTTATAAACTTTAGTTTATGAATTTTGTTTACGAGTCCCTGCGCATCCCGATGCAAGACTCCGATCCTGCCCATTCCTGTATCGACCTTGATGTGCACATTCGCTGGCTCACCAATAACCTTAGCCTTATTATTTAGGGCATAAGCCAACCCTGCATCGCAGACAGTAGTTGTAAGTTTGTATTTAAATAGAGGTTGAATATCTTTCTTAAGTATAAGACCTAGTATCAAGATAGGTATGCTTATACCCGCCTCCCTTAATCTTATGCCTTCATCAATTGAGGCAACTCCCAAATAATCTACGCCGCAAGACACTAACTTCTCACTTACCGGAATCAAGCCATGGCCATAGGCATCGGCCTTGACACAAACCATAATTTTAGTTTTGGGTACCAATATTTTTTTTATTTGGTTAAAATTATGGGCAAGATTATTTAAATTAACCTCAGCCCAGGTCGGCCTGTATCCAATATAATTATTTTTACTCATATTAATTAAAAATTATAATTTAAAATTAAAAACTGTAAAAATGAGATTTTAATTTTAGATTTTGAATTATGGTTTTGCATTTTACATTTTAAGTTTTGAATTCTTTATCTGGCATTCCTTGGGATAAAGATAAACCGGTTTAATCTCAAAGGCGCTATTGACCTTTTTGCTATTAATTCTTTCTCTGGCTAAATTAATAATATTACGGCCGCTGGGATACCAATAATCCTTATCCAAAACAGTAACATTATTCATATGCATTAAAATCTCATTCTTATATAAATTAATTGCGTCGCCAAGTATTACGGCATTACCCTTAATCTCTGTCTTTTTAAAAAACTCATCTATAGTCAAAAGCATATAAGGCTTTATGCGGGCTGACTGCCCAAGTTTATTTCTATAAATACTGCAATAGATAAGATTCCTCCTGGCATCAACAACGGGAATAACATAGGCACCGGTAATCCCGGCATTTCTGGCTAATATATCCAAAGTAGATATCCCGACAACCGGCTTATTTAAAGAAAAGGCGAGCCCCTTTACAGTAGCAATTCCTATGCGCATGCCGGTAAAAGAACCAGGGCCAAGGCCACAGGCAAAATAGTCGATATCGTTTATTTGCCAGCCCAAAGCATCTAAAACCCTTTTTATGGTTGGCGTAATTAACGCTGAAAGCCTCCTGCCTAATTCTAACCTATATTCGTATATCTTGTTATCGTTATAGATGCCCAGGCACAAAAACCTGGTAGCAGTATCAATGCCTAATATCTTCATCCCGTTAAAAAATAGATTATCCCCGTTAGGTATATTTTCTAACGGGATTCATAGATTTTACCCAAAAGTTGCCTATAATGCTTACCGAATGCGCTAATCTGAAGCAATCTTTGTGAATCTGACTTAATGTATAATTTTATTTTTAGATATTCTTTAGGTAAAAGATATTTTAACCTGTCTGCCCATTCGACTACAGTTATTCCATCGTCGTAGAAATATTCTTCATATCCCAAAGCAAGGATGTCTTTTATCGTCTTCAATCTATAAAGGTCAAAATGGTAAAGCGGTATTTTGGCTGTAGAATATTGACGGATCAAAACAAATGACGGACTACTGACTTTACGCCTTTTAATCCCCAGGCCCGAGGCAATCCCTTTGGTTAAGATTGTCTTGCCTGAACCAAGCTCTCCGAATAAACAAACTATATCGCCTTTTCGCAAGTCCTTTGCTATTATCTTACCTATCTTAAGTGTATCATTAACAGACTTAGATATTATTTTCATATTTCAGTCAGGGACGTCTTTAATCCCAATCGGGGGACGTCTTTGAAGCCAATCGGAAGAGTGTCCCCACAAAAAGATAGTTATTACCTCAAAATAGGGACACCCTTTGCTTTGAATACGGGACACCCTTTGCTTTAGCTACAAAGACGTCCCTAAGTTAAAAATGACGGAAGCCCTTAGGTTTAATAATCTTTTCTTTGCCTTTTCTATCTACCAATCTTAAGCCGTATTTTTTATCCACAATTTCTCCGATGGGCTTAAAACCGGTTAGTTTTTTTCTATAGAGCTTTTTTGCTTCAGAGGCAGATAATGTAAAAAGCAGCTCAAAATCCTCACCCCAATAAAGTGCGTCATGCAAATTGCGCGCTTGTTTACTTATTGGAATTAAATCTTCGTAGATTATTGCTCCCGTTGAACTCTCCTCCAAGATATGGCCTAAGTCTTGAACCAAGCCATCGGATATGTCAATCATTGAATTTACGCTAAAATTTCTTGCTAAAAACCTCGCCTCTTTTAACCGCGGCATGAATCTAAGATGCCTGCCTAAGATGGAACCTCCAAGTTTACCCGTAATAAATATAATATCTCCTGTCTTGGCTCCGCTTCTTAAAACAAGGTTTTTCTTTTCTACGATTCCTAACATACTCACATCAATAGTTAATTGTCTTGCGCGGCTTAAATCTCCACCTACAATATTGATACCGTATTTTTTCGCTAAGCTTAACATTCCTTTCACAAGTTTATCTATAAACTCAACCGAGGTATTTTTAGGCAACCCCACTGATACTAAACAGTAGCGTGGCAGGCCGGCACAGGCAGCAATATCGCTGACAGATACGGCTATCGCCTTTCTGCCGACAAGATACGGCCTCTCCTTAGCGGTAAAATCTACTCCTTCGACTATCATGTCGCAAGTAAACAACATATATTTATCTTTGCTGAATTTTATTACTGCGCAATCATCTCCCGGTCCTTTTACAACCGATACACCAGTCCTGATTAATTTTTTTATTCTATGGATTAATCCAAATTCTCCTATATTTTTTATTAACATAGTTTAACCGTTGAGTATCTTTGCAATATTTCTTCTGTATGGCGGCCTGATAACACCTTTATCCGTGATAATTGCAGTAATTAAATTATGCGGTGTTACATCAAAGGCAGGATTAAATACCTTAATCCCGCAAGCCGTAATAGGCCTTTTAAAAAATAACTCTGTAACTTCCTGCGCTTTGCGTTCTTCGATCGGTATATCCCGGCCTGTTTTAATCGTAAGATCAAATGTTGAGTGAGGGGCTGCGATATAAAAAGGGATATTATGATAATGGCACAATACTGCCAGATTATAGGTTCCGATTTTATTGGCAGCGTCGCCACCCGCCGTAATCCTATCTGCGCCTGCAATCACTTTGTTTATCTTGCCTTGCTGCATTAACGTTGCTGCCATGTTATCGCATATAAGCGTGACATCAATGCCATTTTTCTTTAACTCCCAGGTAGTGAGACGGGCGCCCTGCAATAAGGGGCGGGTTTCACAGGCATAGACTTTTAAACGCCTCCCTGCCTGCTTTGCCTTATATATTACGCCTAATGCTGTGCCATAATCAATGGTAGCTAAAATCCCGGCATTGCAAATGGTCAATATCGTATCTTTGTCTTTAATCAATTTTGCGCCAAAATAGCCGATCCTTCTGCAAGTCTGCCTGTCTTCTTCGATTATCTTTTGCGTTTCATTAAAGAGTAATCTTTTGATAACCGATAATGGCCTGGCCTTATTTTTTACGGCGATGCTGCACATCCTCTCTATGCCCCAGAAAAGATTCACTGCCGTAGGTCGGGATGAGGCAATGTATTTTGCTTTTTTTTGCAGTTCTTTACTAAATTCAGCAAAATTCTTTGCCCTTGAATTCCTAATCCCTAAATATACGCCCAATGCCCCTGCTGCGCCTAATGCCGGTGCTCCGCGCACTTTCAATTCTTTAATTGCCGTCCAGAGGGTCTTTAAGCCTTTGATATGCATATATTTTAATTCGCCGGGCAACTTTGTTTGGTCAATTATTTTGATGCCGTTATTTTTCCATGCTATAGTTTTTAAGTCCATAAGATCCTTCCACTTCCCTTGTTTTTCGAAATCTTGGTTTCTATTGATTTGATGCGTGCAGTAACCTGTCTTTTTATATCCCGACAGCATCCGGGCCTTAAAAACCGCAGCACTTTTTTGTATGCATCCAGGGCTCCCTGATAATCAGAAAGATTAAAAAACGCGTCTGCCAGATTATCATAGGTTACTGCCCTATTTGGCTCTAAGGCCAAGGCCTTTTTAAGGCATTCTATAGCCTCAGTGTGCCTGCCGATATTATTCAGTAACCAGCCTTTGTTATGATAAATAGTAGCATAATCCGGTTCTACTTCAATCCCCTTGTTAAAATAATAAAATGCCTTATCAATTATGCCTAGTTCTACCATACACAATGCCCGGTCATTATATGCTGCCCCGTCATTAAGGTTGAGTTTTATTGCTGCATCAAAATGCTCTATCGCAGTAGTAAAATTTTTATTCAGAAGCTCAATCTGTCCCTTGAAATATTCAATTTCACCTTTAAGGCCATTCTCCTGGGCCTCTCTTAAACCTTGCTTGGCCAGTTTAACCGCTTCTCTATGCGTGCCATAGGTAATTGCCTCATCCAGCCTAATCCTTAACTCAACTAAATCGCTATGTTTGCTCATAACTTGCACAAAAGTTTTCAGTGCGCGAAGCAAAACCGAAAATCTATCTACAGTCCTGCTAACTTAGCCAAGATACTTCTCTTTATCTTGATGGCGGCGTTAGGACAGGCCTCCTGGCAGCAAAAACAGGCTATACATCTTGCATAATTAAAAACAATCCTGTTCTTCTTCAAGCTTATTATTTTATTAGGGCAGACCTGGATACAAGCAGCGCATCTAATACAATTATCATACTTCACGCAGGGATAGTATTTAATAAATTTTTTTGCTAATTCAATAAGCGGACGAGGAATTCTCTTTACCAGTGATGTGGTGGGTAGCTTAAAAGGCTCTCCAACTATATGTGCTAATCTCTCGCCGGAAATTGAAATAGAATTAATATCTGCGACGCCTAAACCTCTACCAGCTGCCTCTTTGGTAGTTAATATATCTTGCGGCTCCAACCCCATAATTAAAGCTAAGATACTATCTAACGCTACGCAATCAGAACCTGCCAAAATCAAACCTACCTTGCGTAATTCTCCGCTTGTACCTGGCCCATCTCCTTCCATAGCCACGATGCTATCAACGATAGTCAAGGCAGGCCTGGTTTCTTCATAGATATCAACTAGTATCTTAGCGAAATCTTCTTGGGCAAAATATTTCTTATGCAACTGTGTCTTATAGGTGCCGCTAACCAATCCAAAAAGATTCTTTATCGCGCCGGTCATAAGCATAAAATCGTGGGTTTTGAATTTTGGTAAATTTAGCACATAATCACAATTGTCTAACCATGTCGTCAAGAGAAGCTTTCCTCTCCAACGTCTCTTGTCGAATTTTACTAATTCAATGCTTTCCTCCTTACAAATCTTTTTCATCCCGGACTTTTCATAAACCTCATCCGTATTTTCCGCTTGGTTACCCCACACGCTGGGGCCGTCGCCCAGATAAATCGAGCAGTTAATTTCTTTTAAAATCTTTATTACTGCACGCACAACTTCAGGATGAGTATCTATGCCGAATTCCGGCCCCTTAGCCATCAAAAGATTAGGCTTAACTAAAACTGTGCTTTTGGGCGCAATAAAAGCGGATATACCACCGAGTAAATCCAGTGCCTTTTTAGTTGCCTCTAAAACCCTGCTAGGCTCGTAATCCTTACATTTTACAATGGAGACTTTGGCGTTCATTTCAGGTTAAAAAACCTCCTGGCATTGTCCGTAGTAATTCTGGCTACTTCTTCAAGGCCGACTTCTTTTATGCGGGCGATCTCTTCAGCAAGAAATTTAACATATGCCGGTTCATTTCTTTTTCCGCGAAATCCTTCGGGTGGCAAGAAAGGTGCGTCTGTCTCTAGCATAAGCCTGTCCAGAGGCGTTAATTTCACAAGTGCTCTTAAATTCTGGGCTTTATTGTCCCGCTGAATTATATTATTTACGCCAGCGGGATCCCGCCCGTTCTTAGATAGCTTGGCGGGATAGGTAATATTGCAGGTGAAAGAAATAAAAAAACCTAAACACAAACATTTTTCCAGAAAATTCTCATCGCCGGAGAAACAATGCACCACAGCTTTCATCGGCATAACCCCATTTAAAATCTTTAAAGTATCGTCTTGGGCCTGGCGATTATGTATAACTAAGGGCAGGCCTGAATCTTTGGCTAACTGGACTAAATATCTGAATAATACTTTTTGATTTTCAGCCCTTCGATTCCACTCAGGTCTGATGGTGAGCGCAGTCGAACCATCCGTTTTAGAATAATTCTTATAATAATCAAGGCCTGTCTCGCCAATTGCCACTACCTTATCTTCTCTTGCCAACTTTTCAATACTCGCCCTAACCTCATCATCAAATTTGTCTGCCTCATGCGGATGCAAGCCTATGGTTGCATATATAAAATCATGCTGCCGGGATAATTCTAATGCTTTCTTTGAGCCTGAAAGGCTTGAGCCTATATTGATGATATAACTTATACCTGCGCTTTTTGCGCGCCTGATAACTTCATCCCGGTCTTCATCGAATTCGGGGAAATCCAGATGACAATGGGTATCTACTAACATAGATGTTAGATATTGGGTGTTAGGTCTATCCGGGGAAAGAGGGGTTTTCCTTTTTTAATCTTATCCTTGCCTAATTGCTCTTTAATTGACTCGGCCGTCTGAGGCATAAAGGGATAAATATGGTCAGCGACTTCTCTGATCACATCTACTAATAAACGGATAAAACTCGCCAGCTCCTCTGTTTTATTCTCCTTAGCAAGATTCCAGGGTTTTTTATCTTCAATGTATTTATTAGCCATATTAATCAGGACCCACTGATACTCAAGGGCTGAATTAAAATTAGGAATAGCCATTGCCAAAGCTAATTCTTGCGGTAAGGCCTTTATTTTTTCATCTATTTGCCGTCCCCGTGCATCTAAATTTCCTCTCTCGGGGATTGTGCCTTGAAAATATTTTTCAATCATCGTAAGCGTGCGATATACAAGATTTCCTAAATCATTTGCCAAGTCACTATTGAATCTTTTGGTTATGGCATCTTCAGAGAAATTACCATCTAAACCAAAAGGAACATCGCGTAACAAAAAATATCTATAAGTATCCACGCCAAAATTAGCTACCATATCCAAAGGAGAAACTACATTGCCGCGTGATTTAGACATTTTGCTCTCACCTATTAACCACCAGCCATGAGCAAATATTGTCTTAGGCGGTTCTATGTTGAGTGCGTGTAATATAATCGGCCAGTATATCGCATGTTGTCTTAAAATATCTTTGCCGATTAAGTGTAAATCTGCCGGCCACCATTGAGAATTATAGTCGCCTTTACTGTCAAGCTTACCAACTGCGCTGATATAATTGATAAGGGCATCAAACCAGACATACGCAACATGTTCCTTGCTAAAAGGTAAAGATATCCCCCAACTTAGACGCTCTTTTGGACGAGAAATACAAAGGTCATTTAACTGATTTGCAAGCAGAAAACTTAAGACTTCATTCCGTCTTATCTGGGGCTGTATAAAATTAGGACTCTTTTTTATAAAATCAATTAGCCAAGTTTGATACTTAGATTGTTTAAAGAAATAATTCGTTTCGCTAATTTTCTCTACCGGCCTTTTGCAATCAGGGCAGGACTGATCTTGAGTTTGCATTTTTGTCCAGAAAGTTTCGCACGGCGTGCAATACCAGCCCTCATATTTTGCTTCATAAACATCGCCTCTTTGATAAAGTATCTCTAAGACTCTTTGCACAAAGGTAACGTGTCTTTCTTCAGTAGTGCGTATAAAGTCGTTGTAAGAAATATTCAGTTCTTTCCAAAGATTTTTAAATGTTAAAACCATCGTATCTACGAACTTCTCTGGCTCTAAGCCTCTTGCCTGAGCCGCTCTTTGTATCTTTTGGCCATGTTCATCGGTTCCGGTGAGAAACCAGACATTCTCCTCACCCCGTATCCTACGCATATAACGTGCCAGGCAATCCGCAGCAATATTTGTATAAGAATGCCCGATGTGCGGTGAGGCATTAACGTAGTATAGCGGCGTAGTAATATAGAATTTTTTACGCATTGTAATCAACCTTTATTTGCGAGCCATCTTCTAACTCTGCAGTAGCAATGCGCTTGAAGACATTTACGCTGGTTACCCTTGCTTTGCCTTGTTTGGTATGTATGTGTTCGCCCTCTTTGGGAAGCCCTTTAGCTAAAATTTTATACGACTCATATTCGAAATAAAGACAACACATCAATCTTCCGCATAGGCCAGATATCTTAGGAGGATTTAAAGGCAGGCCTTCTTCTTTTGCCATCTTAATCGTGACCGGCTCAAAATCCCTTAGAAATGTTCCACAGCACAATTGCCTTCCGCAATGGCCAAAGCCGCCAAAGAGCCTTGCCTCATCCCTTACGCCGATTTGTCTTAATTCAATCCGGGCTTTAAAAATCTTGGCAAGGTCTTTGACCAGATTTCTGAAATCGACTCGGCCAGAAGCAGTAAAATAAAATACAATCTTAGTGCGGTCAAAAGAATATTCTGCGCGCACAAGTTTCATATCCAACTTATGCTCTTCTATCTTTTTAAGGCAACTATTAAATGCCTCCCTGGCTTTAGCTCTATTGTCTTCAATCTGTCTCAAATCACTATCTTTAGCAACGCGTATTATTTTCTTTAAGGGTTCTTTGGATTTGCTGTCCGGTACAGCGTCTTTAGGAGAAACGATCTGCCCGTAATCCAAGCCGCGGTCATGCTCTACGACAACGTAATCGCCTTCCTTAAGATTTAAGTTTGCGGCATTATAAAAATATGTTTGACCCGAATCCCTTAATCTTACAAAAATCGCATTTTCCATCTTATTCTGTTATGCCTTGAGTTTTAAGCGACCATTTAAATGAGCACATAACTTATGGAGTAATCATTTAGTTTACTACGACATAAGTTATTGTGCGAATTTAACCCTCGACATTTTGAAGCAATTACTTAGAAGCAAAATGTCAAGGGTAAGTTCGGACTGATAAGTTATGTCGCTCTGCGAGCTCCATAACTTATGTCCTCTCTTAAATTAGCTAATAATAATTTAACATTAATATTGCGCTCTAAATATAATAATGTATCGGAAAGAGAATGCAATATCTCGTATAAATCCGTAAAGGCATAACGGTGCATAAGCCTTAATAATTCCTCTTTGCGGTCAAGATTAATAAGTTCGCTGTAAGGTGTGCCTATTTTTATTAAATACATA
>Ga0180732_1000525_pt1 | contig 31940 bp, 48 predicted proteins | sample KR11_01MetaG_FD_148674 | JGI IMG/M metagenome (GOLD analysis project Ga0180732, IMG submission 148674) | Groundwater microbial communities from the Olkiluoto Island deep subsurface site, Finland - KR11_0.1 MetaG | ecosystem: Environmental > Aquatic > Deep subsurface > Groundwater | place...
GATAGTCTTGCATCAGATAGGGTTATGGTGGAGCCGCGAGTATAGCTCTGTTCTCCAGGCTCAGTGAAACTTATCTCCTCACAGAGAGTGCCTTCGTTATAGTTTATATTTATGCTTGTATATCCCATAATTAATACGCAAAAGTTCCCAAAGGAAAAGGAGTTATTCCGGGATTTGAGCCGGATATTTTACTGTTTCCAGTTTGAGGAGATGTCCCTGCTGTTGTAGCTGAAGGCGCCGAGATACGGATATTAGCTATAGCTGCTTCGATTTTTTTAGATGCCTCTAAAGCAGCTTTTGTATTTTGAGATGTTTCTTGGGTAGCAGTTCGTATATCTATTTGAACCTGTGCATCTGCTGTAGCTTTATCTACTGTTCTTTTCATATTGTCTGCCTGGGTTCCGGCTAAGTCGGCAAGAATATCCGGTTTTTCTCCCCGCCTTGCAGTTTCAAATTTCTTGCCGAGCAAATCTAGTTTAAGATTGGATAAAGCTAATTGTCCCTCGGGAGTTTTACCGATTCCAAATCCTTGCATAGCTTCTTTAATACCCTGAAGCATATAGTTTATATAATTAGGTGTTTTTGTTCCCTGCGCCCTTTGTGCTCCTCTTCCATAGGTCATTCCTGATCGTCCCATACCGAATAGATTTTCAGGGACCATAGTTTGCCCTCCTATACCCGCATACGAGGAGAACTTTCTAAGGTATTTTCCGTACTTGTCAAAGAACGAAGTTATAGACGAAGATAAATCTGTAGATAGTTTGATAAATCTTTCGGCTGTACTTTCTGTAGTCTTTTTTATTTCTTTTCTATATTCTTTTTCCTTTTCGGTAACTTCGTCGGTAAGCTTTATTCTTTCTTGCAATAAACTTTCCATACCTTCTTTATCAGGAGCCTCTATTTTTTGAGTTAAAATATCATTTAATTTTTTAACTATAAGAAGTAAACCGCCGGCTCCTTTCTTAGATATTTCGTATTCCTCTCCCCATTCTTTCATAGTATCGGCGGTACTGTGTATCAATGCAGCTAAATCTTTCACAGGGTCGAGCTGTTCTACAAATTTATCGGATACTCCTTGTAGTTTTGTTTCCAGATTTTCTAAAATATTCAGTAAGTCATAAATAGGTGCGCTAAGATTTCTACCGGCTTTGTATGCATCAGCAAATTGGGTCTTAATCTCTCCTATTTGTTTAGTTGTAGCTTTAAGTAAAATCCCTCCTTTTGGGTCTGCTGCAAATTCTTCTCTGCGTCCCGCCATCGCTAAAGCAGCTTCAGCTTTGGCCAAAGATTCGAGTATAGCTTTTCTTTTTAAGTCGGAATCGTTAAGTTTTATGTTAGCGGCTAATTTTTTTTGTAAATCTTCTACTATCCATTTGTGCTGTTTTATAGTAAGTTCGGGAGTTACAACTTCGGCTTCTCGTTTTTTGAGGGTATTTATATAGGCGTTCTCACTATCGATAGCCATTTTTTTCATACTATCTACGACTTCTCTGCTCCTGACTTTTTGCAGACCCTCCATAAAATCTTCTACCGCCTCTTTTCCTTCTTTAGTCCAAAAATCTCCTGCCACTCCCATTTTCTCGGATACAGCGTGCCAAATATTACCTTCCCCTCCTGGAAATTTCTCGTCTATAGTTTTCGCCATCTCTCCTGTTTTTTCGGATATCCAATTAAAAAGGGGACCTAATAGCATCATTCCCCCTGCGAAGGCAGCAATAAATGAATCCACCGCAAGTTGTCCTAATGTAGCAAATAAGCCCCCTATGCTTTTAAATATATTTCCACTAGATAATCCTTCCAGTAAAGCCGTCGCAGCTAATTTGCCTGTGATTAAAAATCCCTCTTTAAAAAGTCCCCCTATGGATTTAATAACTTCCCAAAATACTGGCTTAAGTCCTTTCCATAAAATACCGGCTATTTTTGCTACAACTGCTACGAAAGGTTTTCCCCACATTTCAGCTATAGATTCCATAACGGCGGAAACTCTTTGGGCGGCCTCCATAAATCCCTCGGCTAATTTTCCTTCTTTTATATATTTTGCCCAGTTTACTTTAGATAAAACGGATTCGATAGTCTTTACAAAAGCACGGATATGATCTCCAGCAGCCATAGCCCAGCCTTTTATTATAGGGGAAGCAAATACTTTTTGCAGCCAATCGTTTAAGCCGCTAAGTGCAGTTACCACAGACCAGTAAGCCCCTGTGGATTTCATAATTTCATTCGTGAACCCTCGGTATTTATCTCTTAAGTTTCCGAATTGAATACCTATGGTCATAGCTGCGTCGGCCATAGATTTGGCAGGGACATTAAGTTCGATAAAAGCTCTGAAGGCTTTTAATGCTTTTTCTGAATTTTGTGTAATTTCAGCCAGAGTATATCCTCCAGCTTCAGCTATTGATCGGGCAGAGATTTCAAATCTTCTTCTAATTGAGCGCATATCTCCTGATAATGCTTCACGAAGGGCGATACCAGCTCCCTTTACTCCCTGTATAGGGTCTAAGGTTGCCAAACCTTGAATAACATCCATTATTCCTTTTAGGTCTTGTTCGTCTGCTCTCCTGAACATAGGTTTTAATGCTGGAAGGGCGGAAAGTGAACGGAAAGTATCCAAAACTTCCTCAAACATCGCGGGATATTCAGAGGCATACTTAACAGCAAACTGCATCATTTTACCCACAGCATAAGTGTTCCGTATAACTCCTCCTATACTTATTTCATACTGTCTAAACGCTTCCCTTATATTCATAAAATCTACTATCATATTTTTCGCAAACTTAGCAGTTTTATACCCCAAAACTACGAAAGCTATCCCTCCGGCAACCGACACCAGTCCTAATGCTATCCCTAAAGTTTTAATTACGTTAGTTAAACTAAAAATTTTACTTAGAATACCTCCTTTTTTACCCGCCCCTCCGGATAAAACACCTAAAAATTTCTGCCATGCGGTAGTTGCTACGACTACATTAGCTGCGGAGGAAGCAACTTTCGTCGAGGCGGCTACTGTTGCTGCCGCGGCGGCTGTCGCTGTTACGGCTGCTGCCGCCTGTGCCATAGCAACCTTTTTATACATTCGTGCAGACATTATAGCGGGGGCGGTAGTTGCAGCCATATTATCAATCCATTTTTGGGATGCCTGTGCAGCTTGTGCCGCTTGCGTAGGGGCGACTGCTTCTGGAGTTATTGCTGCGGCTTTCTTTCTTTTGCGGGTTTTGACTTTTGGTTTTGCTCCTCCTCCCATAGCCCAAATAAAAGGCTCAGCTATTTTTTCTCCTGCCATCTTAAGGAAGTGATACTTTCTCCTAAGTTCGGCAAACTTCTTAGATGTAGCAGATAGGGCAATTACAGAACCATATCCAAAACCTTTAATATCTTTTTTAGCTCCCATAGCACTTTTGCCCATTTTCTGTAGGCCAGCCGTGAGCATAGATATCCGCCCAACGCTAAACATAATCTTGGAAAAAGCGGCGCCTATACCTGTACCGGCTTTGCCGGCAGAAGAACCTATTTTACCGAAAGCCCCTGTTACTGATCTAGTTCCGCTAGTAGAAAATCGTATTTTAGCCCGTGCCGCCATAAGCCTGAACCTTTTTAGTTACAGCATCTAAACGCTGCAATATGTTGGTATACTCCCCAGAAGTTTTAAGTTTTTGTATATAATCTTCGGGAGGAGAAGCATTTTCATGTCCTTTGTAATCCGCAGGGTACAATTCCCTTCTAATCATATCAAATTCTACCATAGCTTTTATTACAGATAGATTTAAGGGTTTATTGGATTCGACAGACTTTAGATATCTTCCCCATAAAGTATTGTTCATGGAACATCTTCTAGCTTCGAGTCCATACCTTCCTATACAACATTCTTTTCTATACTCATCCCATTTTTGTTCAAACGGGAGTTGGAGTTTCGGATTGTTGGTAAGTCTAATCTTTACCTCGCAATCTTTTGCTTCCAAATAAGTAACATCGTTAGGGAAGTCTTTTAAGGGGTCTTTCAATTTAGCTTTAGCCTCCTCCAACTTTTTGCTTGCATCTTTCGCATCTTTATTCAGGTCTACACCGGCAAAGGCGGCCTGCATTTTTATTTCTTGGAGTTTTCTTTCTTGTAATTTACTCCAATACAACTTTAACATCGGACGTGTGAAACCTACTAATCTTCCGTCTTTCCATTCACCTTGGATATATTCTCGGGTGAATCCATACTCCCTGGCGAAGTATTCATAGATTGTGCCAATGGTGCTGACTCCCGAGTCTCCGTCCCCAGACCCATCCAGTTCAGGAGTCCCTGGAAGTTTTTTTCAGAACCCTCAGGTGAGCACTCAGCACTGAAATTTTGTCTAAAGAGAAGCCCCGCAATATATTTCAACTGAGGAATAGTAGCCCTTCTAACATCAGCCTCCTGTATTCCAAACAACTCGGCTATAATTTTTTTCAATCTACCTGAGCCTATTATGGCAGCTATAGCTTCTTGCTGTAATTCTACGAGTTGTACATCTTTACATACCGGACATAAAGTTTGCTTTCCTGAAGCATCTTTATACACCGTATTACACTTTGGACACTTCATATCGGCGGTGTAAACATCGTAAATTATTTCGCTGATAGTTTTCGACAATTTTTCTGCTTGCCCTTCGGTTAAAGGATATAAAGTATATACTTTAGTTCCAATAAGTATAGGCTTCGCCTGCCACTCCGGATTAAGAATTTCCAATTCTTTTGGTATATCTAAATTTTCTGTTGTTATTGCCATCTACATCTCCTTCGTCGTTTTTGAACACGTGTTCAGTTAATAGTTATTTCATGTACTTGTATGCCGGTGAGCTTCTATAGAAGCATCGAACAAATCTAACGGCGCATATATCGGAGTAAGACTAGGTTCTCCGTCCAATACCCACCCTGCCGCCTGAATAGAAACTATTTGTGCATTAACTTCTGCCTCTGTAGCCCAGAACATCCTCCAGGATTTGGAAGTATAATACCCCAAATCCTGGACTTCAGAACCGCCCCCTATAAGGACATGTTCCGCCTGTCTTTTGGTTTTAATTTCCGGAGAACTGGTTATGAATGGGCGCATATTATATTATCCTATAGAGTAAATACTCAAGCCGAGCCTTCAAAGCATTCGATCGTTTCCGAAAAATCCGCAACACCTTCTGCATTTAAGGTAAGACTCTTACTAATGGTGTAGTAAGTACCAATTTCAGCCGAACCAAATAGTTCAGAGGTTAAGATATTGTTACATGCGCCAAGGGCAGTGTTACCAGTATATTTTATGAACTCGCACGAAAAACTTTCAAATTCTGTGGCTTCTTTTGTGATATCGACTTTTCTGCACATGAACCCGTCGCCGAAAACCTCAGCTCCGCTGGATAGACAATCAACCGCGGCTTTAATACCCGCCCCCGCGACAGAACCTAGATTAAGATAGTCTCCTCGTGCATAAGGTGCTCCGCCTACTGGAGAAAATCCTTCGATAGTCAAAGTTTCGGAGACCCTAAAGACTATCAATCCGTCTGTGTAGGTAAGTAAATCACTGCTTCCAGGAACAGTACCGGGGCTAAACGGTACAGCATGGGGGTCAGTAGCTTCTTCTGCCCTTTCCCACGTAACAGTTTTTAATGTTCTGTTGATAGGATTGTCTGCCGAACCTTCTATTCCATAAGTTAATGCGTAACTGGAAGGTGCACTTCTGGTTAGTGTTTTTGTGTGTTTTAGGTCAAAGACAGTGGTGGTAAATCCATCTCTGAATTCAAGTTCTTCCATAGACTGTGATTCTTCATCGCGCTCACATGCCCCCGATGCGCCGAATTTTGGAAATCCCATGATAACCTCCTTAAATCATTAGATAAAATTGATAGTATAATTTTTAGTTAAGGTAAAATTCCATCTCTACTCATATATAACATATAATCCACCCGTATTCCCCTATTAGGGGACAAAGGCGGAAATGATAATGTATCCGATTCTTTAAATCTAGGTATTAAGCAGTAAGGTGTAAGGTCTATTATGTTTTGAGTATCTGCAAAGTCGTATAAAGGTATCGTATTGGAGTTTAAGGCTTCTACTACATAATCAGACAGGGCAGCTACATTGTTTCCATATTGATCGTTTTGGATTTTGCTCATTATGTTTAATTGAACACGAATATTTGTAAAAATACTTCCCATAAAAGTAAGCCAGAAAATATTCAGCCATAGGTTAGTACCTTTGGGAACACTTCCCTCTATATCTCCGTAGTTTATAAAACATCTCGGGGACGAGGGTTCGGTAACAAGTTTAGTGTGTAGCCATTTGTTAAAGCTTCTCTGTATATTGAGAAGACGAGAATTTGCAGGTAGAGTCATATTTTAGACTCCTATAGAATCTAAGGTGAAAATCTATTCGGGAAAACTAATCCCAAAATCTATTTATCTCTTTTTCAAAACTATCTCTGATGAAGGATGGCATATTCTGTTCCATCTCATCCTGGACTTTTCTAACAAAGCCCATAGGTTCTATTTTAGAACCTTCTACTGAGGAGGCGAAAATTTCGTCTCCTCCTATAAAGAAATGCAATGCCTGCGCATTTTTTGCGTATATTCTACCTCCGCCTTTTGGTCTTTCTGTACCGTATTCAATCCAATCTATTCTATCGTGAGGATTTACTACATCGAATCCAGAAATGTATGGGCCTATTCCTGTATATTCTATTTCCCAATCATCCGCGGCGTGTTTGGTAGTTCTATCTGATCTCGGTGTAGCTTTTTTAAGTTTATGCAACATACCCTGAGCGTATGTTCGCATAGCTCCTTGGCGAAATCCACGATTAAACTGTCGTATAGATTTATGGCAAGTTTCTGATACATTTTCGTCCAGTTTAAAAAAGAACTTAAACATCCTCAGACCTCTTAGCTATAATTCTTCTGTACTTATCGAATGCTTTTCTGTCCAAAATCTTAGAAATCTCATAAATATCTGTGTCGTATCTTATCATATAACTAGTATTAAGTACAATGTCTGTGGAAAATATAAATTTTTTGGAGTCGTCTCCAAATCCGGTTCCATATAGTTCTCTTTCATCTTTGGTTAAATTAAAAATAAGTGCTTGAATATCTGTATCTAATTCTTCTGCGCTTCCGGGAAGAAAAAGTTCAGGGATTCCTGAACCGTATTCTATTATATCTATAGTGTCCCCATATATAGGGTATAGCTGGACAAACCCTGCCGTAAACAGGGACTCTAAATCACCGGCTAAGCTCATATTAAAACCCCTCGTTTAATATAAGGTCTAAGCAGAAATAAAACTACGGTTCTGGCAGGGGCCCCGAAAGAGGACATAAAATTACCGCCGGATGTATACTCTGCTGCAAAGTCTCCTTTAACAGATAACTTTCCAACTTTTAAGGCCGCTGGGTTAGATTGAGCATAATCCAATGCAGCGAAATATACTAATTCTGCTTGGGCTTCTTTAACTTCTGCGGGTATTGTATCAGAACCGTAGATGGGTTGACTGTCCCCGTCGCGAGGGAATTTTAAGGCTTGTGGAACATGAACGGCGTCCCAATTATCACTATTAGCATCGTCCGCGGAAGAACCTATAACAGAAAAAGAGTCTAAAATTTTACAAGCTATTTTAGCAAGTCTTTCTTTTCCTGACGAACCAATAGTGTTCCAGAGAGTTAGGTCATATCCAGTTGTTACAAGATATAAATCTATCTCAGCTATGGAGGCATAGCTATTGGAAGCGCTGCCTCCGATTGTGGTGATGAGCATAATAGTACCTCCTCAGCCATTCTAGATATCGTATCCTTACTGTTTAACGGAGGTATTGTCCTGATCGAACCAGAAAACAAGTAAATCTCCAGCACTCAGATCGGTTGTCATCACAATGTTATTTGTCGAACCCGCAGATAATGCACATACATCGGTTTCCATAGAAAAAGAACCGGTATCTTTTATATATGCAACAGCCAATAAGGTATCGAGTGCTGTAATGTTTGCTGAACCGTCGCTAAGTGTAGAACTGCCTGCATTTACTCCAGTAGCATAGGATACTCTTAAACCTTGTAATTCTGTCAGGATATTTTTAAGCCCTGCCCCATACTGCTGGGATAACATGGCTCCGCCCTGCCCAAAATGATCGGAAATTACTCTCATAATAATCCTCCATATTTATGTTATATCTTATTTTTCTTTTTGTTAGGGCCTCGGGGCTTGAGTTTTACAGCCGGCCTTCCTTTTTCTTTCCACTCTTTAGCCTTAAGTCTAAGTTTAGTTTTTAGGAGTTCCTCTTCGCGTAAAGATTCTTCGCTTTTCTCCATTTTTATTTCCATTCTTTTGGCTTCATTATCTAACTCGAATAACTGATTTTTATTATCATCTATTAGAGTTATTAAATGGGCAGAAAAACTAGGGTGGATTTCTGTATAGTCAATCCCCTTATGGAAAATCCACTTTTTGCCCTCGTGTATAATTTTAAGTACATCTCTGCCTATAAGTCTTACCGTAGGAAACTTCATCTACACACCTCCTTCACCTATCCATAGCAGATATTTAATTATTCTCCAATTCCGGTAACAACAACCAAGGCGTCTTCGGTCTCGACTGCAATCGCAATTCTCAGAGTTACAACCACAACGATAACCCGCTCGCGGATGATTCTGTCGGTCTCAATCATAACATCTCGTTGTACACCGAAGATCAGATTCTTAGGATCGACAAAAATCATCTTGTTATCAGGAACATGAACTGCCGGAATAGCACTTACCCCGAAAACCATCACTGGGTTGTGTCCCTGAAGAGTTACATCTCCGTATCCGGTCTGTCTATCTGCAACCGTATCTCTGTATTCGGTTTCGTTGTCAGGAGAGATATAGTATCTCATTGACGGACGGTTCCTGAGATATTTGGTAGGCATTTCGAGAATAGCCTGTTTGAATACATTTTTGCCCATAGCCGAACCGGCGCCAGCAATACTTACTGTATGGGAAGTAGCCATCTGCAAAGCGCCATCAAATAGAGCAAGATAAGTATCGGCACTTATGGTACTACCTAAAACGAGAAGTTCCTCAAGATCGAGGGCAACTCGTTCGGCGATCATAGTCATAATAGTATCCTCAAGATTTCCTCGCTCAATATTATCCTCAAGTACATCATAAGGGATATTGACTTCGGCAATTACCTCGTCAGTTGTAAGGGTAATCTTTCCTGTGGTAGGAGCAGACCTGTCCGCAGAACCAAGGGCTGTTCCGGAAGCAGGAGCTACCTTAAGAATTCTGGAACCAAATCCAATATTCTCAATAACTCTCTTGGGTGAGTTCATTCGTACAAACCGAACATCATTCAACAGGGTGGGTGCGTCCTGTATATCCCTAAGAAATCTGTCTGACTGTTCGGGATTGAGATAACCGCCGTTGGAGACTAAGTCCGCCACCGTGATCATCGCTTTTTCTACAATCTGTCTCTGATTCATAATTTTTATCCTCCTAGTAATTAAGTGAACACGTGTTCAAAAATAGTTGTTACAATAATTTAAAAATTACTGAGCGCTTATGCCTCCGGGAGTAGATCGAAGATTTGAGAACATGCCGGAGTATACATTCTCTTTAGCCACCTTCTTGTTTGGATCAGGGTCGTCCACAATAGTTTTGGAAACAACCGTCCCTGAAAGGGTCTCTACTTTTGCGGTAAGATCCGCCACTAAAGCCTTCAGATCAGTGATTTCTTTTTCACGGTCTTCAGTAATCTTAGCCTCTTTTGCCAGTTTCTCTTTTGCTTCTACACTTTTGGCATCATCCATAGCTTTTTTTGTAAGTACACTATCGACCGTCTCCGCGATTATCCCTACCAGTACTTCTTTGCTCTCTAATTCAAACATAGTTTCTCCTCCTGTAATTTGTTTTTTTACCGAAACCTGTTTTTGAAAGGTTTCTATAAGTTTCAATACGTTTTCGATTCCTTTCCCAACCGGAAAAGGTTCAACAGATTTAACATCCTCAAATACTGCTTCACAAAAAGCCTTAAAGTTGTCTATAGCAGAAAGAACTATAGCTTTTCTATCTTCCGATGTTCTGGTACTCTGTCCCATAGAACCGCTTATGAGATCTGACATAGCATACATTTCGTTGAATACATCCCAGTAATCCACCTCTTTAAGGTTTTCATGTAGGACTACGGAATTTGGCAGTGGGTTATCGGAACTCTTTGCGACTGTGTTTGCTGCCTGTCCCCCTTCCACAAGTAATTCGTAGGTAACAGCGTAAACATGGTTTGCAGGATCGAGAACAACAATGGCCTTAGTGTCCGGATTGCAAACAGATTTATCTACCTGCTCATATATAAGGTAGTTGCCATCTTCCACAATAGTATCTTTTCTAAAATCTTTTCCTACCAATGTTTCAAGGTCTGCTTTACTGTCTTTTAACACTCTAATTGCCTGTACTATTTTGTTCATCGGCTCCCCCTTATTAGATTTTATTACCCTAAACGGAGTATTGTTAGCACCGTGTCTCACTAGAGAGACGAAGGATACTTCCGGATTTTTTAAAAAAGTGACGGTAGTTTCCCTAGGTATAGTTATCATTTCTTTCGCTGTTTTCATGTTTCAATCCACATCCTGTAAGGGATGATACTTACTCTGCCGTCACTTTTCATAAATTACTCCACAAAATATCTATGTGAGTGGTTCATGGCTTTTTCGGTAGCTGAGGTTAATCTTATTTCGTGTTGGTGATTGTGCTTGAAATCGGTATATCCAGAAATCACATATCCTTCTTCGTTTAATCTTATTACAAACGTGTGGTTGTGGGAATCAATAGATTTTTCAGAATCCTGACTGTTTTCGGTTTTCCCTGTTGCCAGAGTAGCTACTTCAACTACAACTTGAACAGCATGTTTGGCACTTGTTCCGGCAAAAGAGAAAGCATTAAGTTCGCCATCCTTAATACTTTTCCATACTTCTTCAGGAACCCATACTCCCATTACCCAAGCGCCTTCAGTGTATAATGGGTCATTAGGATTCCTAACTATATAACTTTCTACGACTACTGCCCCGCTTTTTTTCCCATTATGTTGTATATCGATATTCTCGATATATTTATTTTTCATAAAATTGTGGGCGGCGTATTCAACATCTTCCGGAGTCATAGCTTCCCAGTCAGTATCAACCATGTTCGGGGCATAAACTTCGCCAAACACTAATTGTTTTTCTTCATCTATATGTTTAAAAACTACTCGTAGTAGTTCGCCTTCTGAAGAATCTTTCTTTATAGTAGATAAAGATTTCTTATTTTTCTGTTTACGTTTTTCTATCCTATCGGTTATCCATTTAACTGAAAGCATCTACGAAACCTCTTTTTTCACGTTGGCATACCCACTCAGGCGCACCTATTTTTCTTCCTACTTCTTTCCAGAAAAACTTACCGATATTGTTTTCTATCCTATCTGACAGGGGTATTCTAGAGATATAATCGACTATATTTTGGTACAAATATATCCAATAAATATTAATCTTATTTAGTTTGGCTGCCTCAAACATAGGGGTAAGGTGTCCAGATTCTAAATTGTTCCAATAATGTTGAAAAGCCGTTTCTATATTTGGGTATTTTTCTCTACTGCGATGTAACCAATAGCCTCCCATTAATTCATCTATACCCTCAGTAGCTACTATGTTGTCCACAAATTTTGAAGCAAACTGGAAAGCTCCAAATACACAATCGTCCCCAGCCTCTTGAGTATTTATTTTTTTGTTAATAGATTCTTTTTCTTCTCTATTTGGAAAATATAAATAATGGTTTAAATTTAGTTCTTCCGACAATCGCATAGATGCAACTATATCGGGGTTATTCCGCGCTCCCCCTATTGTGAAGCAAGGAACATTGGGGTTATATTTTTTTATTAAAAGAGCAAGAATTGTACTGTCGATTCCGCCCGAAAGTAGAATCCCGTAGTTTTCAAGATTGTTTATTATACTATGTACAGTGTCCTCTAAAAGATATATAAATTCTTCTATACTATACTCCGAAGGAGAGTATTTCCATTCAGGAGTTATTTTTGGGAATCTTTCCATATACCTCGTTATCTACAACTATGACAACTTGAACATTGTTTACAAACTATATTTTCACCAAAACCCAATAGAATTCTAAGCGGAAAATTCATAGTCCCTAATTTTTTAATGGTAGGTTTTTCATAAGGTCTATTTAACAAATATTTATCCATTTATTCTAATTGCCTATTAGCACAAGGTATTTTCTGCCCATCTGCTTCCGCTTCTTCGTTGCTCCAGTAAACATCTTGTTCTTCCAAAAGTCCAGCAATACAGTGTTGTGTATCCCCTTTTTCGTCAAGTATATGCTCGACGGTATATAAATTACCTAGATGGTCAACTAAAACGCAGTGGTGAACTATATCTTCCCCTGTATTTTCGTCTACATGTAGATGGTGGATAAGATATTCCCAATCCTCGACAGGTTGGTCTGGGTCGGCTTTGCCTTCAAGTTTTAAAGAGGATAGAAGTTTTGCTATTCTCTCTTCTTTTATTTCAGGAGAATTTTTGGACTTAAAAATAGGATTTGGCTTAGGTACTATTGGCATGTGTATTCTATAGAGCATACAAAATACAAAGGTCAACACTTATTTTACACTAAATGTAGTATAGTGGAATATTATTACTTATCTGTAACAAAAAATCGGATTAACTCTCTGCGGTAAACCTTTTTGGCGGGAGATATTGTTATTCTTCCTTGGTGGGTATATCTTCGTACAGTAGTTCTGTGTACTCCCAAAATTGTGGCAACTTCGGTTAAATTGTATGTTCCTTTTTTGGGAATACCTACAGAAGGGAGAATAGTGTTCTCAAAATAACTGTCTATGTCTTTCGTCATCTTCTTCCGGTTCTATCTATACTACCTAAGTGTTCCAGTTCAAAGGAAAAGAACTCTTTAACTTCTAACTGTTTTGTTCTGCATTTTATTGTTTTTGCAGAACCGGGAATTTCATCGCCAGTTAGAACCATAAGCCATTCTTTTTGTAATCGGTGTTGTACTACTTCCCCTGGAATTATATTGTCTTTTATCATAATTTATCCTGTATTACCTCATCTTTTTTGTACCGCCGAACTCAGTTATTTTTTCTCCAATATCTACTCTGCATCTTCCTTGTTTCGCCCGTTTGGTATCTATAATAATTTTTATGGGGGAGGTTGGAGTGTTTTTAGGAATATCTATTATGCCGTTCTTTTTCTCTATAGAAATAGTTTTTTCTTCCTTAGTTCCAATCGCACTAACAGTTGGTAGTACCGATTCTATTTCTTCATCTCTATATCTATCTATTACCATTCTTCCCGATCTAGAAAACATAGGATTTGTGGAATTAGATAATTGTGTGAATCCTTCCTTTCTATGTCTATACTCTACGGTGGTTTTTCTTATATGTTGGAAATCGTATTTTCTGGATAATCTTATCCATAAATCCCAGTCTTCGTGGGAGAGTAAAGAGGGGTCGAACCTTATGCCGCCCTCTAAACATGATTTTTCGTGCATAAAACAGTGCACCGGAGATATGTTATTCTTAAGTAGAAATTTTCTGGAAAAATCTCTAGACATATACAAACCGCCGAGAACGATCTTATACTTTCCATTTTTCTCTAAAATTTGATCCGCTCGAATGGCATCGGTATAAGCTATTTTGTAATCACTTGCCTCTAAAAAAGTAATCAGAGTTTCGAGATGGTCCGGATAAAAAATATCGTCATCGTCTAAATAGGCTATGTACTTTCCTTTCGCAATTTCTAACCCGGAATTTCTAGAGGAAGCAAGTCCTTTATTAGTGGAGTGACAAATATAGGTAATGACGTTGTTTGCATTAAATGCAGAAATAACATCTTTGACATCTTCTCCTGCATCATTAACTACAATTATCTCGTAGATTTTGTGTGTCTGGGAAAAAACACTTGCCAAAGCTTCTGCCAGCATTTCGGGACGATTGTATGTTGGAATAATAACTGATACTAAAGTATTTCTTATCTCTGCCATAGTTATAGCTAATTCTTTGTAGTATATTTGTTTCTTCTTTTTAGTTATAGTAATGTTGTCGACGGCAAATCGCCAACAGTATAGAGGTTCTTCTGTATTTGCTATCTTAAATTTCTCGGATATTCTTAACCAAAGATCGTAGTCTTGGGCACATTCAAATTCTTCATTATATCCCTTGCATTCAATAAAGGCAGATTTTCTTATTAAAACACTTCCGTGTCCGAACCAGTTTTGATTTTTTAGTCCTCTCCGAATTTCGGAATCTTCGGTTAATACTCTTGTCCAAAATACAGTTTTACCTTCTTCATTTACTTGGTAAAAAGAACTGCCAATAAGAGCATAGTCTTTATTCTTTTCTAAAAATCCAATCTGTGTTTCAAATCTATGCGGAAGGGAGATATCGTCGGCATCCATTCGCGCAATATACTCTCCTTTAGTGTATTTAATTCCTTTATTCAAGGATTTTGTAAGCCCTATATTTTCCAGATTATTTATAATTCTAATTCGGGAATCATTAAAGCTATTTATGATTTCTACTGTTTTATCTGTAGAACAGTCGTTTACTATAATAAATTCAAAATCCTGATAGGTCTGTCGAAGAATACTTTGTATGGCTTCCTCGATATATTTTTCTCCGTTATAGACGGACATAACTACACTTATTTTAGGAGTCTGTTTAGGTATAGCCGCGTCCCAGTTTCCGCCATAAAATCTTTTAGTTAGTTTATCATGGTCTGTCAAGTATACCAGCCCTCGGTCATCTATGAATTTGTAAAGATTATTCTCTATAGTATATTTATATAACTTACTGTTCGGTATTCCTGTGAATACATTAAACCAAGTAACGGTCGGTTTAATTTCATTTATTAAAGATAGAGTTTGGTTAAGTTCTTCCTCTGTTTCTGTCGGGACTCCTACCACAATACTGGCGGCGGCCTTTATCCCAAATTCGTGACATAGTTTAAATGCCTCTTTAGTCTGGGCAATAGTAATATCTTTCCGTATAAAATCCAGAACTCTCTGTGAACCGCTTTCAACTCCAAAATAAAATCCACAGCATCCAGATTTTTTCATAAGTTCTATGTTTTCTTTATCTATACTGGAAACCCTACTTTCACAAGCCCATTGAATTTTAATGTTCTTCTCTATAAGAAGGTTGCAGAACTTGCTGAGTCTACTTTTATTTAGGGTAAAGTTGTCTTCTCTAAAGTATATTCCTTTGGCTCCGTAGGTTTTTATAAGATATTCTATATCAGATACAACTCTTTCCGCACTAAAGTAGGTATACTTTTTCCCCCAGGTGGAACCTACTGAACAAAATTTGCAAGAAAATGGACAGCCTCGCGAGGAGTTTATAACAAATACAGGTTTGATATCGAAGAAAGTGCCTCCCCAATCGTAAGGCAAATCCACAAAATAATCCCAGGCAGGCATTGGCAGTTCGTCCAAATTATCTATGCGAGGATATTTAACAACTCTTTCAGTTATCTTTCCTGAAACAATATCAAGTATCGCCTGCTCTCCTTCTCCTTGGACAACAAAATCTACAAAATCTGGGATAGTATCAAGAAGTACAGTCGTATGGGGGCCACCGACAATAATCTTTCCTTTCCATCTATTTGATTGCCGGAGCCACTCAAGTTTATGGAGCATTCGAAGAGTATCTCTATAGCAGATAGTATTCGCATAAATTCCTACATAATCTATATCGTTTCTTTGGAGATAGTCAGTTTCTAAAAAATCGTTTGGTTTCAAATAGTTGTCTATAAAGAAAACGTTGTGGCCGGCTTCTCTTAGAACAGAAATTAAAAATCCAACTCCTATCGGAGGTCTCTTTTCAAAGGTAGAAAAGGGAGTCTGCGAGGGCGCCGCAGAAGTGGTTAGGAGTATATTCGAAGACAATTTATTTTCCTTTAGGATACTCTGTTTGGAAGCAACACTACTTTTATAGACGATACTTTTTATACTATTTTTAATAGAAGAGGGTATTTGTATTCCAGAGTGCCCAAATTCAATCAGTATCCAACCAACTAGGGGATGGTGGGTAGAAGTCTTTTCTAAATAATCAGGGAAGTATAGGGAATAGTTCTTATCGTTCTGTAAGTGAGAATAGATAGTCTCCCACGCGCATTCGCTATCTTCATCTTTATCATATTGGAATTCAGGTCTTCCTGGAATTTTGAAATCGTCTATAAAGATAAATGCTTTTTTAAAAACTTTTGTTATGAATTTTATTTCCTCAAGTAACGGCCAATCGTATCCAAAAGAATGAGCATCTAGCCAGAACACAACTTCTTTTTCAACAATAGTAGGATCTTTATCTACCAGTTTATATAGGAAGTCCGGCGAGGTTTCCCGAAGTAGAGTTACTCTTCCGGCATACATAGATACTTTTTCTAATGCTCCCTTGAAGTGTTCTATTTTAGGTTCGCAGGAATACGCCTGTAGGTTTTTAAAACTACGAGCAACATATTCAACAGTGTGTCCGTAATACGTCCCAGTTTCTATAAAAATTTCACTTTTTGAAAGGACAGAATCGCAGAGTTCCAGTAAATAACCATCTCCATGAAATGCGACTTCGTATTTACCTCTGGTTTGTAGACAAGGTATGGGCACCTCTTCGTTTCCCTCTATTTTGCTAACTTCCTTAAATACAGAAGTTAATCTATCCTCCCAGGTGTGATTATTTAATGACCGGATATATCCTGCCTCGGCGATCTTCTTCCGTTTATTCTCATGTTCTATATAATACTTTATTTTATCCGCGGCCTCGCTCACGGTATGGAAACAATCTATTTCCCTGCCGATCTCAAAATATTCTTCTATTCCTTTTGTATATTCTGTTAGTAGGAAACCTCCGCACATGGTAACTTCAAAAACTCTGCCGTGTATGTGTTTTATATTATCACTTCTAGAACTTCCGCTAAAATTAAGATTTATTTTAGAACTATTGAATATCTCTACAGTTTGGTTGAAGGGGATATAATTATTGAAGCCTTTTCCAAACATAGCGACAGGAATTCCAGAATTTTGCAAAAAAGTTAAACTTTCTTTTCTCTTGCTATAATTTTGACCTATAAAGCTAACCTCGTATGAGAAAGGAAGTTGCATTCTTTTATAATACTCAGGATTAGATGCCCACTGAGATTTTACAGTATTTAATCCTAAATTTTTATATTTTTCCACGGCATCTTTGTCGGTCGTTATAGAACAAAAAATATGGGACGCTATATTTTTAGAATACCCATCGAATCTCCAATAATCGTCAGAAAACCATGCTATTACTTTAATCCCTATATCTTTGATATGTTTTAGAGTATCTATCGTTATTTGGTCTTGGTAGGTGATAAAGAAGATATAATCCGGTCTTTCTTTGGCCACAATCTCTAAGACCTCTTCGTTCATGGGGATTTTACCTATCTGTTTAAGTCTTTCAACATAATTATAGTGTATAATATTTGAAAACATCCTTTTAAATGGGGAATAAAAATTGATGTCGCAATCGTAATTTATACACCCAACAGATAAAATTAATATTTTTTTATTGCCCATCGTTTACAGCGCCTCCCCTACAAAATACATTATAGGATTATCCGGACCAGAAAAAATTTCGGATTTTACTAAGTTAAATCTAGAGCATAGTATTTCGTATATTTCTGCAATAGTAGGTTCGTATAAATGGTGAGGATTGCCAGAATGTTTTCTTCCAAAAGTAATTATCGGGCAACTCAATACCAGCAACCCCTTTTTTCTCAAAACTCGTATAGCTTCCGCTAAAAACTCTATCCCTGTTATTTCCGAAATGTGTTCGTATCCCTCAAGACACACAACGACATCTACACTATTGTCCGGCAGATATATATCTTCCATATACCCTACCTTGAAAATAGCATCCGTATAACGGGAAAGGGCATAGTCTATGGCCTCGGGGGAGATGTCTATTCCTATTTTACTTTTAGCCGGTAATAGGGAGGTTCCCCACCCAACTCCGCAAGGTATATCTAAAATATCCTTATCTTTAGTATACTTGGCCGCAAAATTATATCGTTTGAATAAATTAGTTCTGTATATCGACCCTATTTGAAATCCAGAATCCTCTGGATGTGCTCTTTCGGCCATAAATAATTCTCCTTCTATAAGCCAAAGGTTTTGCGAAGTTGGGATACCCATATCTTATAAGTGGGTATTTCATCCTCTGGTGAAACAATACTCTCAAATAATAATTTGCAAGATCGAACCAACTGTTCGGTAAGTGAAACATTTCTTTCTTTAGTAGCAAGAACTTCAACATTTGAAAGGAAAGGTTTATGCTTCCAAGAATGCGTTGCCGTAGCAATAGGAGCAAAGCCAAGATTTCTTAAAGTATGTCTAAATCTATCCTCAGACCAATGATCAACGTGATATCCCCACGCAGCCGTTTGATCCCCTGATAGGTGTCTTATAGTTCCCATTTTAATATCCCAAGTGGCGGCAGATAAAAGAGTTTTGGCGGAACCTATTATATCCGGAGTTTCTATACGAAGCAAACCCCCTACTTTTAGCCAACTATGCCATTTTATAATAAGAGACAGTGCTTCTACTCTTCCAAAATGTTCAAATACATGGTGCAGTCTAATTTCATCTACACTTTCTGGAGGAAAAAGTAAAAGACGTATATCTACATTAAAATCTGCTTTCGCTTTTATTATGTTATGTTTCTCTGGAGGAAAATCTATATTTACGTATCCATCGAAATGTTTACTCCCGCAGCCTAAATGCAAACGCACTTTGCTATTTTCCTTTAAAAGACTTAATTTTTTAAAAATATCTAAATGACTAGTATCTTTGTCCATAGGGCAAGTATATATTCCGGTTAAACATTTCGTATAGAGTGGGGAAATCCCGTATATCTTTATCCATCAAAGGCTTGTAAATATCTATGAAGCTATTTAAGTTGGGCCACTTCGTATCCCATAGCTGTCTCGCGTATCTTCTTCCTCCGTCCCCCGTAAGGCCCCTATAACTATCTTCTCTGGATTTATTTTTATGGGTCATTTTATGAAAATGCCAAATAAAAGAGTTATTGCTTACTGCTGTACAGCCTCCGTCTAAAAAACAACGAAGAGAAAAGTCTATATTTTCGTAGCCGGCCATCCACCGTTCATCGTAAAATCCTACATTACCAAAGATAGACCTTCTCCAGAACATAACATTAAACTCAACGCCGATACACCGGATATATTCGTTTCTATCCTGTACGACCCCGTTATCGCTTCCATACTCTTCTGGAAGATTTACAGTTTGGTATATAAGATCGCTTTTATCTGTCAAAGGTACGGCTTGGTATATTTCTTGGATTTGCACCTTATTATACAGATCTTCATCCATACCGGTCGTGATAATAACATCCGAGGTTATCAATCCTACCACAGGGGATTTGCTGGAAGAAACGATAAAATTTATAGCTCCTGCGAGTCCCGTATTATTCTGAGAAAGTAACAAAGAAAACTTGTACTTACTTTGAAGTCCAATAAGAAAATTTTTGTGGGAAACTACGGAACCTTGATCTAAAAGATATACTTGGGAGGTAAGATTTTTGCTTTTACGGGAATAGAAAGAATCTACTGTTTGCAACAGAACTTCTTCGGCCTGCTGGTCTCCATAGGGGTTATAATTTAAAATCAAATATGTTATATCCGGAATCGTAAACTACCTCCAGACTGAACACGTGTTCATATTATTCTCCACCATCGCCATACACCGAAAATATCAGATAATTAAAAGGGGAATCTCCCAAAGGATATGTTGGCCGCATATTATCCGGAAGATTCCCCAGGAAGGAAGTAAGACAAGGGAAACCAAATAATTTCTATATATTATATGAATTATGCTGTGTCAAGTTTTTTGTTTGCCATAGCCATTCTCTTTTTGTGGTAGCGCCTAGCCATACCTAAATGGGTATTAACTGTACCGTATGTATAGTATCTACCGAACTTCTCTGCAAAAATTTTTAAAATAGCTTTAGTTTTTAGGTCTTTTTCTATAAAACTAACCCACATAGCATACTCGGTCTTAAATCCTAATTTTATATAAGGGTAAGCTATAATGGTACGGGGGTGCAGGACATACCGAGATTTTATGTTGGAAGGACTAATTTTAAACCCATGTTTTAGTATTTCTCTTTTAAGAACAGGTAGGACTACCCCTAAATGTGCGGCCAATCTATACAGGGAAAGTTTTCCAGCTTGTAGTTCTTCTGCGGAATCTCCGTATAGGGCGGTAAACATAGCTTTAACGGACTTAAACTTTTTTTGTCGGGCAAAGGTTTTCCAGTCTATTTTGTTACCTGCCCCTGGAAGTCTTGGGACAGGTTGTTTATATTTTCGTTTTGTTTTTACCGGAGCATCCATATAAATTATTCTTCTTTTATTTTAGAAATTCTTTCCTTTAGTAGTCCTTCTAACAGTAGAATATAATTACATAGGTCGCCGCACTTCTCGTCTATTAGTGGAATAGTCAATCTTTCGGGAGTTTTTTCAGCATAATCTATCATATCCAGTACGCTAACTAAATGCTTAAGCACCATTCCAAGCAGTGCCTTCTCCGGAGAAGTATTAATAATGCGGGCTGCTACATTAAAATTATGAAACCTATCGTCGGGAGAGCTGTACTCCTTCGCCTTTTCTACAAGAACAGTCCTTATAGAATTAATCCTGTTTTCTACTATCACATCGAATTCTTCTGCTTTCATATATCCCTCCGTCACCTAAAACCAATGACAATTATATTTAGTTCTATATTGAAATTCTTCGTCAGCAAGTCTGCATATCTCTTCGTCTATTATAGAATTTTCGTCCCAGTTTTCAGCAATCCATCCTAGATAATCCGAAGGAAGGTCTTCAATTTCTTCGTCTTTGTGGTTACCGTACGGCATTTTCATTATTGACTGTCCTCTCTTACAAAAGTATCTGCCACATACAAACTTTCGAAGACTTCCGCTGTTATTCCGCAAGATGGACAATGCTTAAACCCTTCTTTGGCAGAAGAGGTCGGTACATTATATTTGTGTCCGCATTCTGGACATTCCAAGATTACTATAGGCATATATACTTTCCTTATTTTATAGAGCTTTGTTGGTGAAAACCCCCGAACTTGTTCAGGGGATGAACCCAGTTTAGTTCCAAGCAAAACCTCCAAAATTATACATACTCTCTATGTTCTTTGTAGGGATAACCTTTGGATAATCTTTAACTTTTACATAAGCCCCCTTATTTTGTATTCCTATAACAGAAAATATTTGACCATTAATAGTTATCAGGTCTTTAGGTTGAATTTTGTATATTGAAGTTCTTATTGAAGGTTTGAAACCTTTTCGATTCAACTGTATAGCCCGATTGTGTCTGTGTTTTTGTTCTATATTCCAAGATTTACTTCTTTCTTGGATAGAACCTTGAGCTATTATAAAAGCATCTGTAGAGTGATTTTTCTCTAAACCAAGATTATTTCTGTTTACAAAAGTAACATGCCCGTAAGTTATCCTTACTCCTATGATATCTTGATAAAATCGCTTATGAATAATAGACATAAAAGTATTTGGTTTATAACTCTTTGGTTTGGAAAGTTTCAAACCTTTCTTATGCAACTTCTTATGACAAGCCTTGTGTAGTATCGCAAGATTCTCCGGTCTATTGCTTCCAGATTCAGACCTTTGTTTACAATGATGAATATGTGATGGTTGTCCTTTAAAATCCTTGCCACATAACTGACATTTGCCTTTCTCCCTACTCATCAAATAAGAACGCATATTCTGGTATTCGTAAAGATTTCCTTGTTGATACTCTTTACCTGATATTTCAGGATTCATGATTTTCTGAATATCAAAGTTCGCTACTTCTATTACTACTTCAGAAATTGGAAGAATCTTTTTAAGTCTGTTGATAATGTTCAAATGAGTATTATATCTTCTCTGTACTGATGGAGGAAGCCATCCTTCTGATTTAGAACGATTCAAAAATCTTGGTTTCCTATACCATAATCTGTTTCTCCTACCTCTTCGATACATCCCCCTTTCAATCAATCTCTCAGATGTTTTCCCCTCAAGTTTGACTGTTCCTGAAATTAATTCTTTCTTTTCCGATACTGCACTGAAACCGATATTTTCATAACCGGAGTCAATACCAAGAGTCACTCCTTGGATTTGATTCTCGCATTCAAAATTAAGTTGAATGGTGGATGGAAATCTTTTAACAACTGTTGCTTTACTTGCCTTAACCATACGTTTACTCTTGGCATACGAGCAAGGCATCAAAGGTTTACCTTTCTTTGAAAGTACATACACAAGTGGTTTTAATGACCGTCCTGTATGTTGGACTTGAACTCCATTGGGATTGTTATCGAGCGTTGATAAGACTTGCTCACTAAGAGTTTCCTCTTTGTTTAAAGACAAGTCCACAGAGCTACAGACTTGGAGTGATTGTACATCCGTAGGTGTGTCGGTTAACCGTCTTCTCAATAACTTCTGCATAAAGTTTCCTTTAAGCCCCCTAATCAACTGTTACCATGAGCATCACTGTTCAAGCCCCTTGACTTGTCAAGGGGTAGTTGACCTGAAGTTTTAGGATTTCCCATTCTTTTTGTCCCTTTCCTTTTCTCTAATTTGTAACATTCTTTTCCCAATCTCAGTATTTATAAGCTGTTGTACGGAATACCATTTACTTGCCAAATCAGGATGGCCTTCGTGTTTTGTAAGTCTTTCCGTCATATCCATTATATCTTTTAATAATACTTTCTGTATCTGATTCATCATATAAGCACCTTTTGGTTCGGTTGGATTATCTTGCTTTCAATTAAAGTATCTGTATCGTCAAGGTTTCCTTCCCTCGCTTTCTTTGTGAAATGTTTAACAACAGCTTTTGTTGCATCCGCCAAAATCTGCATCGCATTATCTAAACTGGCAGGAATACCGGATACAGCTATAGTATTATTATTCATTACAGTTATCTTCATCTGCATAACCGGGGCAGGTACAACGATTTTTGGATTATTTCCATTATTATTCATTATATTTATCCTTAAACCGGAGTTCACAAAGAATCTTGGGAACAGAGACTCTCGTTACTTAAACCGTCCCCGGGGCCGGTAGGAACAACTATTATATATCGGAAATTAAACGTTTTTCATAATCTGTAAGTTCTGGGGCATACTGGGCCTTATATTTACTCTTGAATATTGCCTTAACAATATCTATATTTCTATTCCTCCCTCGTATGCGGCAGGTATTTTTTTCCTCCGCGGCAACAAAGCAAGCCCTGGCGAAGGCTATACTTCTTCCTTTCTCTAAGGAAATATTAACATCTTCCGGTCCTCTTATGGCAATCCCGCGGGCAGCCAACTTCTTGTCCATAGAAATAAGCAGGCAAACTGTAGCCACAATATTCTCGGTTTTGTCAAGCACACAATAAAAAATATTTTTACCCTTTATAGCTATAGCTGTGCTATAAATATCAAGTCCAAAACTTATAGTATATATTTTCTCCTCCTCTTTTTTCCTCCCCGCAATCGCTGAAGGTATACTATTCAACATCTCAGATATTTTTCTCAATTCCATTACAACGGTATCCAAAGCCTGTTTCTCCAAATCTCTTCTATCTTTCTTCTGCTTCAATATTTTTTGTACATAACGATAATTTCCGGGCTCCCTGCTCTCTCTATCTATTCTGTCCTTCAGCGCCCGTAGTTCTTTTCTATTTTTTGTTCTCTTCCTCATCTCCCTCTCCTCCCTTGTTAAATTATTTACTACAAACATTCCCTCCCCTCAACAAATCCCAATTATCCCTATATTTCTGATACTTGCTCTCCCTATTATTACTCGGTATAGTAATCCCAGTAGGCATAACCTTCCCCGGTATCACATAACTCCCCTCCTCCCAAAAACAAAGAAAAAAATCAGCCGCAGACTTTCCCCTGGTCGACGTATGAAAATAAAGATTGCTCTTAGCATTAACCCTGGTCCTGGACATCCTCCTGGCAGCCACAGAAAAGTTGTTCACCCTAATCCTATAACCATTTTTATATACCAAAAGCTCCGGCTTAAACTTCTGCTTCTCAAGAATAGAGATAGCCGCCACATACAACTCATAAGTCCTCCCCCGAAAAAACCTTACCTTACACTCTTTCCTATTAGGCTTACAGTCCCCATACTTCTTCCCAAAAATCTTTCCAAAATACTGCCTCGCCCACTCCCTCGTAAACCCAAACCTGTCTCCCGCCTCCTTCAACGAAATCAAGGGGTCCTCAAACATCATCTTTAATTGTTGCAGAGACCCAACACCATGCTTCCCCTCAAACCTGCACTCAAATTCCTTTTCCTTATCCAAAACTCCCAACTTTTTCCTGAGAAGGAGAACATCCCCCGTCCTGCACCCAAAAGCACGGGCAATATGATAAGACGGAGTTCCTTTACACTCCTCCCAAAACTCTGCGGGTAAATTTTCCAACCATTCAATATTCTTCATAATTAACCTGTTTATATTTAAAAGTTATAAAAATATAACATATATTAATTGATTTGTCAACAAAAATTTTAATATAAAAAGACTTAGTATAAGAAATGAACCCGTGTTCAGTTAGTTTAATTATACAGGTGTTCGGTCTATAGCTATTTACATTAGTTGGGAAATTTAGTTTAATTATACCGGAGCTTATCAGGAGTTTACATCAAATTATTAGTCAACAGTTGCAGTTTTTAGTTTAATTATACAGGTGTTAATGCGGTATATAGAAAAATATTTTTTTCGTTTTTTGAAGAGGCGGGGGGTGTCAAGCCTTGATAATCGCTGGCTCGCAGTATAGTAAAGTCATCAAGACGCTATTATCAAGGCTTCGCAAGGGTTTTACTCATTACTCATTTAATTCTGAATTACTATATAGTAAAGTTATGAGTAATAAAGTTTGGCATGAATTGTGCCTGCTTATTTTTCGTGCCAAATAATTTTAAAAATAAAAAGAGCAAGTTTTTAGGCCTGCTCTTTTAAGTTAAGATGAAAAATTTTAACGGTAACAGGATAAAACATCCTGTAAGTCTGTTAAAATATCTTTATCTTCCGGCCATAACTCCGCGTTGCCTATAGCGAATTGCAGTGCATTGCATAGCAGCCTGAATCTTATGTTAAGGTCAGTGCAATATAAATGTTCTATTGTATGGGCAAGAAATCTTAATGCAATGCTAACTTGCTCGGCTTCCATAGTCAGGCAACCGGCTTCCAAATTATCCTCAATAATCCGCTTCTTATCTTTATTCTTTTCAAACATTGTTTTTATCCTTTCTTTTCAGGATTAAAATTTGTTTTTAACTCTCTCAGTTTTCTCTTGCCATCTATAAAAACATTTACATAGACGTTTTTAAAATCTGATAGCTTGTCTTTTAGAACGTCTATCCAGCTACGTTTTACCGGCAGGATTCCGTTGTATTCCGTCCGTTCAGCGTCCCTGCCCTTGTACACATCAAGAGCAAGTCTATCGCGGTTAACAGGGCTTTGATAGATGTAATAGCTAAACCCATCAAGATGGATCGCTATCATATCAAAATTGACTTTCATGTCCCTTAGCTCGCTAATATGATTTGTATCAATTAAGGTTATTTGCATTATTTTGTCCCTTTCTTTCTTCCTTTAATTGTAAGCTCCATTGTCTTTTCGTTCCTGCAAGATAGCAATGCTCTTCCCACAGTCTATCGAATAATAAGGAATGCAAATCCACTATAAAATCACCTGCCCGTTCCTCAGTGCTGCCATCTAAAAAATCAGTAATAATCCCTAAAATTTTGGCAATCAAAATTTTATCTTCTTTGTCGTATTTTTCCCGCCATTCGCTATGCCATATTTCTTTTTCTACTTTATCCATAATTTTTATCCTTTTTTTGTTAAGGGGCAGTTTTTATCCTGCCCCTTATTAGAAGGTTATCTCAGTTTCATGAAGCTATCAAGCTCTATAATAGCTCCCTTCCCCAGTGTTAAGCTATATTCTTTATTGCTATCAGTTACCTTCACGGAAAAATCCGGCGTGTTAGTATTGACTGTTACACTATTTAAAGTATAGATACCTTCCTTTGTTTCAACCCAGTTTCTTCTCATCATGGCAGTTGTAAGAGCAATGGTCGCTCTTGATTTCCTGCCTGCTGTGGTGAGCGTTCTTTTCCCACCTGTATTCGCTAAAACTGTTTTTTTCAATACTTTAACCGCAAGAGATAGAAGCATGGGCTCGGGTTTCCCTTCAATTTTAGGCGTGAAAGATTTGAATAGAATTTCCTTCTTAATTTCCTTTGTTACTTCGGTTTTTCTTTCAGGCGTGTTTCTAACCTGTTCAGCCAATTCAGGATTTTTTAGCAAATTTTCTGCAATATCTGCTATGAATTCTGAAGTTTGGGCGTCCAAATATTCCTTAACTTCCTCTTTTGTCGCTATGCTTTCGGGCTCAACTATTTCCGGCTTGCCTACAACCGGAATTTCCTTTGTCGCTTGTACTTCTTTTTTGATCGCTTTCTTTTTTCCCATTTTCTTAGTTCCTTTTCTGTTAGTTTTTTGTTAAGTCAGCTAATATTCTTGCAAGATAGATTTGCAAGGCTTTAGCCATCTCAATCGCTTTTTGTAATTGTTCTTTTTGTGTCATTACTTCTTTTTTTGCTCCCATTTCTTTTCCTTTTCTGTTAGTTGTTGTCGCTTATAGCCATATCAATACAATTATCAATATGGATATACTACTATATATCCCTGTAAGGCGTATATTTCTGCTTTACTCACTACGCCATAATCAACAAGTCTTAATTCCCCGCCTATTATCTTGTATAATCTAACCATGTTTTATCCTTTATTTTTAAGATTAATATTTAAGATGATAATTTAATATAATGTTTATAGATTAGTTTGTCAAGCAAATAATACAGATTATTTTAAAAATATTTGTATTTTTTGTCTATAAATAAATTTTAGTAGTTAATTCAAGATGTTAGATTAAATTTGCACGATAAAATTTTTTAGATATACTGATATCAAAAAAGGTTAAGATTGCTTAAAAGTATGCAACAGCTCGTTTAAATGTCAAGTCTTTTGGCATATTTTTTGCTTGCTTATTTTTCATGCCAAATATTATTTTAAATGTCAAGATTATTTGGCATATTTTATGCAATAGAAAAAAGCGTGCCAAATAAAATGAACCCGTGTTCATTTTTTCAGTTATCAACATTAGATAAATATTAGTCAATTTTTTGAATTAAATTTTTTTAATAGAATGGGATTTTATTTTATGAATGTCATTCAGTAAATTTGGTTGTCAACATTAAGTGAATTTGGTTCAACAAATAAATTTGATTTTTTTAATGAATGCCCTTTAGAAAATATTGAGCCCTTATTTAAAAAAGGGAATTTTTTTTTGCGAAGGAAATTTTTTTAATGAATGCCCTTTAGTGAATCGCTAAATTTTTTTGTATTTTAATTTGAGATGATAATTTGAGATGGTAGTCGAGAGCTCTGTTCGGGTCCCTTTTTTCGCTCTCTTTTTCTTTCCTCTATTCGATGCTCTATTCGAGGCTCTGCTTTTCGCTCTGCTTTTTTCCTCTAACTTCGGCTCTTTCGAGAAGCTTTATTTCGCTCTCTTTTCTCTATTCGAGGCTATAATTTTCGCTCTTTTTGCTCTTTTATATCGAGAAGGGAATTCTCACCTCGCTCTGCTGAAATCCTCTAACTTTGGCTTTATTTTGTTCGAGAAGCTGAAATTCGCTCTCTTTAGATTTTGCGAAGGGGCTATTCTGTAGGGCTTATGAAGGGCTTTTTGCAAGGTGCTATAGGATCAACGATCTTTTTTTCCTAATGGTAGAGTATGCCTCTTTTTGAGATGTCGGCTGTAATCGAGCGATATTTGGCAGGCTTTTTTATATATCGGGTGAACACGTGTTCATTTCTTATATTAACTATAAACGATTCCATTTATTTATATACTCTTGGGTTTGGAATCCCATTTCTTCGGCTGTTAAAGTTCCTTCTATCAATCGGGCATCGCTTCTATTTTTAAAAGGTATCCCTATTTCCATGAGTTTATATACTAATTTCTCGACATTTAAATTGTTCATAGAATCACTGCGAATCCTTTTACCCAGGTCGTATATTTCTTTATCGTTGTTTGGTCTGGTAGGTTTAACCGGAGGTTTTACTGCGGGCTCTATTTCTATCTTCTTTATACCTTCAGATATCGCTTTCTCGATAGGAAAAGATAAAGTAGCGGAAGGTCTTTTTACAGTTTCTTTTGCCTCCTTCAGTCCGATTTGTAGTTTATCTAATTCTTGCTGAGCCAATCTATCTATCACAAATACCATACTTTGTCCGGTCTTCTCTCTTATTTCTTTAAGTTTCTGTACTGAACTTTTCCATATTCTCAAATGGCTGTGCTCTTTCATTCCGTGCCTCCTGTAAAATGTTATACAAATGTTATACAAATGTTATACTGGAGTTATACAAAGGTTATACAGAATTGTCAATATCTATTTTAAGGTATATTTCATGCCGCTGTAGCTAAAATTTTACAGATAGACTGTTGCCTATAGCGGATTTATAGAGAGGGTCTTTGTAAACCTGCATTTCCCTATAAGGTACTGACAGAGGGGACGGCTGTAGAACTGTATAGATAAAGGCTTTGTAGAGAGGCTGTTCTAAAAAAGCCGAATCGCAAATTTACCCCCCTATGTTTAAAATTAAGTGCTTGTTATTTAAGGAGATATTGAGACGGTTTCTATATCTACCCTAAACTATAGCTTTTAACCAAAACCAGTCCTCACTTCTACCCTCTTCCTCTGCTTTTGTCTTGTCGAGTACCTAAAACTGGCCTATTTCGAGCCACTTTTCGTGTTTACAGGGCAGTTTGGGGACACTCTTTAGTTTATTTTAAAAGTCTGCCACTTTTGCCATGCTCTGTAAGTACCATGAATCATTGGAGAATGTGACCACTATGGTCATGTCAAATGACCACACCCTAACCTATTGCTATCATTAGGGATTTTGACATCGACCCGCGTGGATAGCTGCGTGACACGAGGCTAAAATTTGGAAATTAGTATACGTTGCCCGTGTACTGTAGCATAGGGTAATTATTAGTCAGGGTTATTTCCCTGCCGGTATCCGAAGACTCTATTTTGCTATAGAATTACTAAGGGTTTCTGTATCCTTTATGGTTATTGGGCAGGGTGTGTTCTACAGAAAAGCCCCGTTATTGTAGACATAAGTTTAACTATTCCGGCGGTTGAGACATCTTTTAGCTCGGCCGGCAAAGTCTTTGCGGTCATTAGGTTAACCCATTTTTTATGGCCTTCTATAGCTGTCTCTTCAGAGCTGTACATTTCTACTATTACCCATTCTCCGTCGTTGTATAACGGGTGGGATATTCCTGTTTCATAGGGACTGTCCGAATCTGTTACTGCGCAGGTGTCTACGATAAGCCCGCCTTCTCCTTCAAAATTTTCTACTTTTCGTTCTTCGTAATTGTTTGCCATATTTATAAAGTTAAGCATAATTTTTCCTTTTTCCTCTATATGTTATTATTTCTTTTTTTGTGCCTTTCTTTGTGTATGTCAAATATTGGGTGTTGGCAATTAAATAGGGTTTCTATCCGAATTCTGGTTACTTCGTCACAATATCCGGAGTAGTATCCCAAGTTAATTTTAGCGATTTCTAATGCTGGCCGTCTGTCTGATCTTGGGTTCTTGTCCAGGTGTTTCTGTATAAAGTTAGTGTATTCTACCAGATATTGATCGGCGTCTTCTTGTTCGGTTATTTCCATCGCCGGACTTAGAGCTTCTTTAAATGTCATTGTTTCTTTGTTTTCGGGATTAAACTTAGTCATTTTTTTCTCCTTTCTCTCTTGCACACGCCCACTGTGGCACGCAAGCGCACTTTGTTTTTTCCTTTTTCATTTTATAGTATATTAGGACTGTGTATTACTTGTTCCCCGCCAGCTCTTTCACATAATATGACTGATATTAAGTGGCTTTTCTTTCCTGCTTTGAATTGTTCTGCGGCGATTAGGTGTGCTTGATAGGAAGTTTCAGCCCAAACTTCTATCGTTTTATTTTTGTAGAATGCTTTATAGCCGTTTTTTAGTTTGTTGTTATCTTTGTTCATTAGGTTTTGTTCCTTTCTTTTATTCTACGAAGAATTCATAGCCGTATGGTATACATGATTCTATACATTTCTTTACTGTCGAGTGGTGGCCGGTTGCTCCGCATTTTCCGCCGGTTCTTAGTATCCAGCCGCCATGTTTCAGTTCCAAAACCAACATTCCCGCTAATCTTCCGTTTTTCTTGGCGAAAATTGGGTTAAGTATATTTACTTGGAGTAGATATACTGTAGAGTCGCTATCGTTTTCTATTATTATCTTTTTCATTGGTTTTACTCCTTTTTGGGTAGGCCGGCGATTTGTACGGCTAGTTGTTTACGTGTTTGTAATAAGGATTTACATACCTCTGGGGTTATATCGTCAGGATTGGTGTAGTTGTCCCGCCATTCTCCGTAGAACGATTCTTCACACATATATGAGGTTATGTTTTTAAATACGTCCCAGTCTAGTGGACAATAGTCACAGTAGTGAGCTAAATCGTCTCCTATTTGTATTTGACCGAAAGCATATTCACACAGAAAACACATGTGAAACGGAACTTCGCTGTGCAGTCCTTTTGCGTATAATTCTTTAAATGGCGGATATTCGTGTTTTGTAACCGCGGGGTTTTCCGCCAGCCAGTTCCACATCTCTTTGTGGGCGGCGAGTGTTTCTTCTAATGTTAGTTTAAGCATGGTCTTTACACTCCTCTTTTTCCGGTATATTTATTGTCCTTTCTTTGGCGGTAAATACATTGCTTTTGAAAAGCCGTTTGAAATTTCAAAGTCTGTATTGTATGTCCAATTATCATATATTTCTTGTTCTACGGCGATTGTGTTTGTCTTTATGCAGAATAAAGTTCCAGCGGCGATTATTACGCATAGGATTAGCTTGAATAGGACATCTATTATAATTGCTTTAAACATAATTACCTCTTATAAAAACGACCAGTTATATCCATCTTCTGTTTTAAAAACTTTTGCTGCCTTTCCGTTTGGGAAAGTATAAGCACCTTTGGTTGGATCAATACCTTTTTCTACCAAAAAGTTTATATAAAAGATAAACCATGATTTTTGTAATTCTGCTAATTGTTCTCCGTCTTCTGAAAAAAAAGCCGTGTTTCCGTTAGCGAAAAATATTACTTCAAACATTTTATTATGCCCCATAGAATAAACTCTCTATAAAGTTTGCTGCTTCTGCTCCATAGTTAATTCGGATAAAATCTTGTATAGAACCTGCTTCTTCGGGTTGATATCCTTGAGATATAAGCCATACTTCAAAGGCATTTAAATCAAACACATATTTCCCTGTGTAGTTGGTTAATACTTTATCTACAAATATATCATCAAGGCAAAAATGTTCTTTAAATCCGCCCCAAATTCTTTCTGCTGGAGTTCGTTTCATTTATTATACCTCTTGTTGTTTATCTGGCGCTTGTTTTCATTCTTTTTCGACGATTTGTTGAAAGTTGTTTGCGCAGATTCTTTTTGAATTTACCGCTTCCAGGACGTCCTGCTTGGTAATAATATTGATTTGATACTTTCCCCGCTACATCTATTACATTTCTATTATTGTATGCGAAAAATTGAGCCATTTGCTGTAAAAATCCAAGTTTTGCCATCTTTATACCTCCGTAGTGTATTTGTATTTTTTAATCAGTTTTATTATGCGATTTGTGTAGCCTTTTTTGATACAGAATTTCAATGCTGCTATATCTCTGGCGTTAGGTATCATATAGGTATATACCTTACTCAACGGCGGATACATTACACCTACTTCGTAATATCCGGCGGGTTGTTTCACTATCGATTCAAC
>Ga0180732_1000526_pt1 | contig 31929 bp, 23 predicted proteins | sample KR11_01MetaG_FD_148674 | JGI IMG/M metagenome (GOLD analysis project Ga0180732, IMG submission 148674) | Groundwater microbial communities from the Olkiluoto Island deep subsurface site, Finland - KR11_0.1 MetaG | ecosystem: Environmental > Aquatic > Deep subsurface > Groundwater | place...
TCAAGCTATTTACATAAATTATATTGTGTCCACATATATTATTTTTTATTATGTTATATTTCAATTTATATTAATTAGTTATACCATATATGCATAATATATCAGGGGGAAGATCCGTCTTAACGATCCCAATGATAGAAATCCCTTTGACAATATGAGATTTATCTTGATCAACAAGTTCTTTACTCGACCGGAGCGACCCAAACGGACGTGGCGCAATTTGTAGAGAATAATTTTTCCGAATAAGAAATAAAACCGGAATTGATTTGTTTTGTTTATAGACTTTATAAAATTTCACATTGCATAGTAAGAATAAACCCGATAACTGTACTGCATATGGCATTTCAGACCATTGGAAACCAAATAAACAGCTGTTATTCCCATGGCCTGAAATGCCCTCTCTGCCCTTCTCATGACTTTAGGCCAAAACTCTATGTCAAAATGAAACCATTATTTAATTTTACTACGATCTATGAAACTTTCCATAACAACCGAAGGCCATATAATATTAGTTGGCTATATAGTCTATTTCGGAACTTTACTCAGCGGGATGCCGAGAGCCTCGGCTACCCCTTCACCATAAGCAGGATCGGCTTTCAGACAGTTTCCTATATGTCGAATCTTGATTTTATTAGGGGCATCACCCATGGCACGTGCAGTGTTACCAAACAGTGCCTTCTGCTGTTCAGTGCTCATAAGGCGAAACAGCTTGCCCGGCTGACTGAAATAATCATCATCTTCCCGATGATTCCAATGATCAGCAGCACCTTCGATGCTAAGAGGAGGTTCGGCAAATTCCGGCTGTTCCTGCCATTCGCCATAGCTATTGGGTTCGTAATGTAATGTGCTTCCATGATTACCGTCAACCCGCATAGCGCCGTCGCGGTGGTAGCTGTTAAACGGGCAACGGGGGGCATTTACCGGTATCTGATTATGATTAACACCAAGCCGATAGCGCTGGGCATCGGCATAAGAAAAAAGCCGGCCCTGAAGCATCTTGTCAGGCGAAAAGCCTATGCCTGGCACTACACTTGCCGGATTAAAAGCCGCTTGTTCAACCTCTGCGAAATAATTTTCAGGATTGCAGTTTAATTCCATAACCCCAACCTCAATAAGCGGATAGTCCTTATGAAACCAGACCTTGGTGAGATCAAAGGGATTATATGGGCAGGTGGATGCTTCCTTTTCCGGCATAATCTGAATAAACATGGTCCATTTGGGGAAGTCTTTGTTTTCAATACTCTCATAAAGGTCACGCTGGTTACTCTCTCTGCATTTGCCAATTACCATAGCAGCTTCTTCGTCGGTAATATTGCGAATACCCTGCTGAGTTCTGAAATGGAACTTAACCCAGTACCGTTCATTTTTTGCATTTATAAAACTGAATGTGTGGCTTCCGAAGCCGTGCATATGGCGGAAGGAATAGGGAATACCACGGTCACTCATTACTATTGTGATCTGATGTAACGCTTCCGTAAGTGATGTCCAGAAATCCCAGTTGTTGCGTGCGCTGCGCATATTGGTTCGCGGATCACGCTTTACAGCATGATTGAGATCGGGAAACTTCAGAGGATCGCGCAAAAAAAATACAGGAGTATTATTGCCAACCAGATCCCAATTCCCCTGCTCGGTATAAAACTTAAGAGCAAAACCCCGAATGTCCCGCTCTGCATCGGCAGCGCCACGTTCACCGGCCACTGTCGAAAACCGCGCAAACATCTCTGTCTTTTTCCCAACCTTGGAAAATATTTTGGCTTTGGTATATCGGGTAATATCGTGAGTTACAGTAAAAGTTCCATATGCACCGGAACCCTTGGCATGCATGCGGCGCTCAGGAATCACCTCACGATCAAAATGGGCCAGTTTTTCCAAAAACCATACATCCTGCAGCAACTGGGGTCCGCGTGGCCCGGCTGTCATGACGTTCTGGTTGTCGACTACAGGCGCACCTGCTACGGTGGTAAGTTTCTTCTTTTTCTTTTCCATTACTTATTCTCCTTTCATTTATTTTGTTTGCGGGATCTACAAGCCTCTGTGGATTTAAGGTTATAAACGTTCTGCCAATATAATTAGCATTTACTTGTTTTTATCCCTCTTTATATCTGCAAAAATTAATTCTGCTTAAACGAGCAAGAAAAGCATTAGCCTTTTTTCTGGCAATCGGGGCACAGGCCAAAAAAATCCAGCCGGTGTGAGTCTATTTTGTAACCTGTTTTCTGTGACATTTCACTGCTCAACTCATCAAGAGTTGAGAGTTCCGGATCCATCATTTTTTTACATTTTGTACAAATAACATGCGAATGAGGATACGGCTTGTTGCCATCGTATCTGTTATTGCAATTATGAAAACCAAGTTCCAGGACTTCTCCCTGCTCCTTAAGCAGAGCGACTGTTTTATAAACAGTTGCAATACTTGTCGTAGGGAACTGTGTCTTGACTTTATTATAAATCTGATCAACATCCGGGTGGTCTTTGTTTTCAGCTAAAATGTTCAGCACTGCATATCGTTGAGGTGTAATGCGAAAATCTCTGCCTTTAAGTTTTTCAAGCATCTCTTTTACACGCTTTTTAGTATCTTTTGAATCGGCAATGTTTTTCGCCATAACATACCCCATATAAAATTATATTATTTATAGATATCCATTATTATCTACTATTAAATATTTAATTGATACAAATCTCTTTGTCAACTGAAATTGATTCAAAACGTTTCAGTTTGGTCAAGCTCAAGGCGGGCGAAAATTTTAACCGCAGGAATACATAGAGTATTTCGAGGATAGCGCTAAAGCTTCACTAAATTGCAAAATCTGAGCCCAACGCAGAGATCGGCCAGAATGGGGCGTTTTGGAATTGGCTCAAGAGTATTATATTTTAGGCAAATCAGGACAAGGATCACTGCTGGTTTCTCTTAATGAAGATATCGGAACAGATGCTATAGCACCAGCCAAAACGATTTGATCATTATCAATAGTAATGTTTATTAGCGATTGTGTTCTTAGGTTTCTTAAGCGGCCCAAGTCAACATTAAAATATCGAGCAATGTCTTCATCAAAAATTATTGATTCCGATTTGTTTCTTCTTTCTCCCCTTCTTAGAAACCACAGGTAGTTGTATCCGCTCCACCCGAGCATGACAAATGTAATCGCCAGCACAGCGACCCCGCCATTTTTTAATGTGCTTATGAGTTCTTCCAGACCACCAGCAATTATATTTTCAGAATAGTACAAATGAAATCCGAAAATCCACAGGAGAAGAGTTAATAATGGCATTAACCAATACACCCATAATGCCCATAAGGCAAACGTAAAGGAACCTTCAAAAAGGTAACGCAAAGGAGACTTCAATTCCGGTTTGTCAATGATTTTAGGCTGGGAGCCTAAGACATAAAATACAAGGACCAGCTTGTCATTTACACCGCCTGTTGAATCAATTCCGGGAAACAGCATATGAATATCGAAGATTTTCATAAGAAGTGATACGACAGGCGCCGCCAGGTATGCAAATACTCCCCAGCAGACTAGAGTAAAAAGCCCCTCTGAAAAAATGCGCAGGGGAGACTTAAGTCCCGGCTTGTTAATTATTTTAGTGTGTGCAGGCCTCTGTCCGGACTCTCCCATGTAACACTTACCCCCCCAGATTTTCTGATAAATACGTTATACGCACCTACAATTGCTGCAACCGCACTGATGATCCAGTATGCAAACGGATACCAAACCGCCCAAAAATAATATTTAATCGAAGACTTTTCCTCATAGCGGCTGTCAATGGAAATACTCACTATAAACTGAATCAGACAGACCAAGGCAAGGATTGAGCCTGTTTTTTTTGGCAGCAGTGGGAAGCTTGTATTTACAATAGCAATGTCAAAATCAAAAAAATAACACAGTGCATACGAAACAAGCCAGAAAGCAATATATGCGGCAAAGCTGTATGCCCAGAGCATTCCCACAACGTACTCTACGTAGACGGGCCATAATCGACGCTGCTTTACATCAAACCATATTTTGCGGTGTTTTTTTAAGACTTCAATGCCGCCCTGAGCCCAGCGAACCCTTTGCATGAACAGGCCCCTGATGGTCTCAGGAACAAGCACCCAGCACAAAGCCCTGGGTTCATAACGGACGTCCCAGAAATTCTTCTGCAGCTTCCATGTCATGTCTATATCTTCGGTTACCGTGTCGGCATTAAAAAGACCGCACTGAAAAAGGGCGCTTCGTCTGTAGGCGGCAATTACCCCGGAAACAGAGAGCACCTTGCCCAAAATCCTCTGGGCTCTTTTTATGAGACCGATAATGCTTGAATATTCACCGACCTGGATTTTCCCAAGCAAGGTTGTTCTGTTTAGCACCCTGGGATTACCGGTTACTGCACCCAGACGGGGAAAAGACACAAAATGTCGGGCCATGTATCTTAAGGCATCTTTACCTAGTATGCTATCGGCATCTATGACCAATATGAAATGGCCTTTGCTAAAAAGCAATGCGGCATTGGTAGCCTTAGCTTTTCCGCCATTTGGGTTCACATTAATTACCTTGAGCCATTCGGAATATTTTCCCACAAGACTCTCCAGGATATTAGCGGTGTTGTCGGAGCTTCCGTCATTGGCCACGATCACCTCATAATTGGGGTAGTCAAGATCTTTCAGATTTTCTATGGTTTGTTCAATATTCGCTTCTTCATTATGTGCCGGAACAATAATGGAAAATGGAGGGTATGCATCCAGCGGAGGCTCTGCCTTTTTTTCCCATCGAAAGTAAAAAATAATACCGCCCATGATCCATACAACACTCATATATAGCGGGAAAAGAAAAACAAAATAACCTACAAATTCCAAAACCCTCATTTTGGCAGCCACTCCCTGGGCAAGGTCCGTGTTGATATTATGGAGGACATACACTCCATCTTTGGTTGATTTTGGAAAACATTATCCGGGTAATAGGCCAGATTTTTTCCTCCCGATGATACCAAGAATCTTAGTTCCTTTGTTAGGATCGCATCATTGACAGGCCGGTTATTTTTCCAGTCATAGCTTTGAACCTTAAAAATTACTTTATCCAGGGCATGGTGCTTATCGACTCTGCTGATGAGTTCGGCAAGCCAGCTCTTGATTGCTCCAAAATCCTGCAGCCCTTCCATTTGGGGATAGGCCATGATGACCGTATAATCATATTGTTTCAAATAGCTTTCAAAATCCTGGCAAAACCATTCCCTGGCATCAGGATTAAGCAAGACAATACTATAAATATTGCGGGCCGTCTCGACAAGCGGCCTGTATTCTTTAACTGTTACCATGAGTTGCCGGATAAATGTGTCAATGGTGTCTGTCTTGAGCTGGGTCCATTGTTGTCGGATCTGATCGTCTTTTAAATTATCCTGGCCTAATTCCACCCCATAACGTTTCTTAAAGACCTTTAAGGCGGATGGATGAAAATCTTCAAGATCAGTCAGGTAGGCGTCGTCCTGGAACAGTATGCCGTCAAAGCGCACATTGGCTGCCAGATCTCTGTAAAGGGATTTTACAAATGTCAGGTTTTTTTCCTCAAAGGGGGAAAGCCTGCGATACCATGAAGAGGTAGATTTAATTTGATTGTCTCTAAACTCTTTCACTTTCAGACTTTCATTCAAAACCTTATCCGGCAATTCATAGCTTAGTACCGGCATCCAGACATATACTTTCATGCCCCTGATTCTAATACGATTCACTGCATGGCTTAAAAAATCCATCTCAACGGGCAGTGCATTGTTTGAAAAATAAACCGAACTGATATTGCCCGTTCCCTTTCGGTCGCAAAAAGCCTGAAGAATAACCGTATCCACCCCTAATGCCATAAGCCTTTCAATTACAATCCCCAGATTATGGTCACTTTCTTCAAACGATTCCGGATTTACAATCATGTCCAGGTCAATCTGTACAGCACGGTTATTTCCCTCATCCTTAAATTTTTCTTTAATTTTGGCGGCAAATTCACTGTATCCCATTGGTTTAGTAATTATGTTACGATTGACAGCGGACAGATCTTGAACCGTACTCATTTTTGATTCAAGAGTTAAAAATATTTTAAAGCCGAGTTTTTGCCCTTCATCAACTCCAAGCAGGTTATATTCGCCATAGGGCCAGGTAAGAATCCACGGGCGTGTTCCGGTAACTTCCTTAATTTTGTAAATGCTCTTTTCCAGATCACTTTTTATTCGATTTCGAAACTCTTTATCCGTTTCATATCTTTTCTCTTCTTGAGAGTATGCGAAAGTGCTCATGGCAGGCTCTGTGTTCCCTGCAGGGTTATATGTTAACCCCTTGTGAGAGTCGTTTGAATGTGAAGCGATGTAAACACGCCCTGACTCAGCCATTTCCTTAATCTGCTTCCATGACATCAGATCTTTGTTTCCGACATATTCCGGCTTTTTTTCGATCCATGAACAGACCACTGAAAGCACTGCGGAATAACCGTATAGTTTCAATATGGGATATACAAACTGATAAAACGAAATATATGCATCATCAAAAGTAAGAAGTACCGCTTTTTCAGGAAGAGGTTTTATCCCTTTTTGGGCAGCCATGATGTCATCGGGATTGATAATCGTATAGCCGTTTGACTTAAGATATTCCAAATGATTTACAAAAATATGCTGAGCCACGTCCATAGAATCCGATGCTTTTACCGGAATGTCATGATAACAAAGAACCATATATTTTTCCGATGCAACACAAGGCCATGCAAAAAGAAGCACAATAACTGCATAGATTGCTACCCTAGAAATTTTTTCTAAGACCGAGGAAACCGCTAAAGACATGAGTTGAATCTCCATCGTATATTTTTCTGTCCCACCCGACATTCCAGAGGAATGCGAAGGTCTTCGAAATGTCAATCGTCTGCTCATATGTGATACCGTAAATTGCATAAGATTTAAAACCTTGCTGGGCAAAAAGTCCTTCACGCGTGTATATAGATGATCTGACCTTTTTATCGTAGCGAGAGTAATGCACATAATGAAAGGTTTGTGTCAGCATAAAAGTATAACTCTCTTGAGGGCTGAAATAATCCACATTCTGCTTACTGTTTGCGGAATAATTTAATTCTCCACCCACCCTTATTTTGAAATCCGGCGAATTAAGGGCATTTTGATCATAATAAAGGGTTATGCCCGAGCCCCTGTTCCCATCACTTAAGCGGTTTTGGCTCAGAGAAAAGCCATAATATCTTAAATCGCTTTCTTTATAACGTAAATCAAAGGATACATTTTTCCCTTCAATACCAGTGGCACGAGCACGTATGGGAATATCAAGAAGAAAAGAGTTGAATCCGCCCGTAATATCCAGATGGTCTGTAGGCAGCCAGTTTACTGTGGTATAATATCCGAAATCTTTGGCTCCTTCATAGTCAAAAGTGACGGCCTGCCTCCAGATTACTTCCGGAAAGACAATCCATTCACACCCAAGTCCTGCCCGGTTCCAATCATATTTCAAGCCATCATCAGCGGTCTGCTGCCATATGATTTCCTGAAAAAGTTTAAAAGTGGGGGTAACCGGTTCCGTCATGCTTGAACGAATATAAAATTCCTCGGCCCCGGGTGATTCCTGAATAAATTTACCTTCAATCCAGAACTCATTCATATCTTCGGCATGAAAGGTCTCAACAAGATCTATGACATGTTTATCTCTCGGAAATTTCTGATAGAGTCTTTTGGCCAGTTCACGAGCCTCCACTTTGTAGTTTAACTGATTCAACGTCGTAGCAATACCAATCTGGATGCTACTGTCAAAAGTCAGATTATCAACATTTTGGGCAATTTTAAATTCTTCCAGCGCCCGTCTTGGCCACCCCCTCCATAAGTATGTGTACGCAAGGGCATTTCTATTCCCCGAATTCATGCCAGCCTGGGCCACAAATGATGTAAAATGAGCCTGGGCCTGTTTTAATTTGTCCTGAAAAGCCAAATACCAACCCCGGGCCTGTAATGCCTCAAGCCTTAGCCATGGATCGAGTTGTTTTTCCTTTTCCATGTACAACTTTATCTCTTCCCATGTCTGTTCTGCCTTCTTCCATTCCCGCAATTCCTGATAGGTGTAAAAAAGGCCCATCAGCGCTGAAAAGGGAGATGTTGCTCCTTTTTCGATAGTGAGCTTATAATAATGCAGCGCTCTTTCAGGGTCCTCCAGATAGAGACAGGCATCTGCCATGGCCTGCGTAACATAGGAAGGAACAGATGATATATCATTATCTATAAGCTTGAACTGATCCATAACGTCCTGCATTCGTTCCTTGCTTCGCAGCGCAGCAATATAGTCATATCGCACACGAGTGTCAGCGGGATTTTCTTCCAGTATCTTTTTGAGAATTTCCACTGTTTTGTCCGGCTGATTCCATCTCAATCTGTTTATAGCAATGTTCCCTTCAAGGGTGCGGATAAATGCTTGCTCCGGAATCTTGCTTAATATAGCATCATCATATGCAAGACTCGGAGAGCCTAAATCAGACAGGGCCATTAGCCTGAGTTTCTGTGCAGCAACGGCTTTCGGTCTTAATGCCAATATTTTTTCATAAACATCTATTGCTGCCAGGAAATCTCGTTGTTTTTCATAGATAAAGGCCTTTGAAAAAAGTGCGTCCACTGTGAAACAGCCTTTAATTAATACATTCTCTATCAATTGATGGGCAGCCTGAAATTCATTTTTCATGGAAAGGGGGTAGGCAAACCCAATAGGGGCAAGGCAGGAATCCGGCCATTTGGCTATGATAAAATTATAAATCCGCAACGCATTATCATAATTTCCCGCTTTAAAATAGCTCCATGCCAGTTCCAGAAGAATTCCAGGAGAGAGCGTTTCCATGTCGAATTGAATGATCTGAGGAAGGTGGTTTATATGCCCGCTATCCATGTCAAGAATAAGATTGAAAGGGAATTTGTCCCTGTATTGATTCTGCAGGATATTGATGTCATCTGAAGACAGAAAGGAAAAAGCCGCTTTACGCTTATCTTGCGCTTCCTTCAGCAAAACCTCATTTGATTCCATCTGCAGATACTCCAGGTATCCGGTGTACGCATTTGTGTAATCTTGCTCTTTTTCTAAAAGGTCTGCATTGAGAAGGTTGATAACATTAGGAGAAATGGTTTTTTCAATTTGCGCTTCATTTATCAAATGCCGGGCATCGGCATAATTTCCTGTTTGGAGAAGGCAGTAAAGCAAGCCTTTGAATGCCTCATTGTCGCCATGATTCGCTGAATAAAGCGTTTCATAAAGCTGACGGGCATCTTCGTAGCGTCCAAGATCGAAAAACGCACGGCTTACAGCTTTGCTCACATATGGCAGCTTTTGGAGATCTTTCCTCTGCTTTTGATAAAATTCAACAGCTTCCTGTTTGTTTCCGGTCCAAACCAGACAAACAGTATAGTCCGCTTTTATGTAAATATTTCCCGGGTCTTTTTCAAGGGCGCTTTTTAGGTATGGTAGAGCCTCAGCATAATTTTCCTGCCTTATAAAGCTGATTGCCCGCTTATAATCACTTTGGATTTCAGAAATATTTCCTGAATAAGCAATGTCACTGCCAAATAATATGATCGTCAGACAAAACATAAACAGGACATAACTTTTTTTACACACTTAAAGTTTTCCTTATCTTATATGGTCTGGTTATTTGCCTAACAGATCTAACCTGATGCACCTTAGGGTTTATTTAAAGATCATAACAGAAAAGAAACAATGTGCAATGTGAAAAGAAACTTATTAAATATATTTCTTAAAGTTACTCAAAGCAGCCCGGCTTCGGCCATAATATCAACCACCTTTTCTTCTTTGCCGATAGCCATTATGTGAACTCCATCGCAGATATTTTCTTCCTTTATCTTTCTTATCATCCGCCCTGCGATTTCAATTCCTTTATTTAATGCGCCGCCTTTTGGAGCAGCGGCCATTTCATCTATAAGATCAGGAGGAACAAAAACACCCGCCACGTTTTTATTCATAAAGCGCGCCATAGGAGCAGAAGTCAGCAATATTATACCGGCAAGTATTTTAACCGGAAACTGCTTTGCGTAATCCATAAACTTTTTGAAATTATCAAGATCATATACTGCCTGTGTCTGGATAAATTCAGCTCCGGCTTCAATCTTTTTCTCAAACTTTATTAACTGGGGCTCAAGCGGTTTGGCTTCAGGAGTAACTATAGCACCTGCACAAAAGTTTACTCCGCCATCCAGCTCATTTCCCGCCATGTCTTTTCCTCTTTCTAGTTTCCTGATTGCAGCCACAAGCTGGCTTGAATCCAGATCAAAAACGCCCTTTGCTTCCTTGTGGTCACCAAGCATAACCGAGTCGCCTGTAAGGCACAGCACATTGTTGATACCACGACTCGATGCAAACAAAAGGTCAGCCTGCAGGGCCAGCCGGTTCCGGTCACGGCAGGTCATCTGGAGTATAGGCTCACCGCCAAGTTCTTTCACCAGAAGAGCACCGCCTAAAGAGGGATAACGCATAACAGAACTCTGGTGATCAGTCACATTCATGGCATCCACCTTATCTTTTAATAACTCAATATGGTGGGACATTTTCTCAAGGTTTGTACCTTTGGCCGGAGCTACCTCGCAGGTCACTATAAATTTGCCGGAATTTAAGGCTTTTTTAAATGCTGATGGCATAAAGTTTTTCCTTTCATTATCTGAAAGTCTACAGCTCAAACCGGAATCTGAAATTTGCCGGGACTTGGTTCTCCCAGATGGTTTCTGGGCTTTTTATAAATCCGCATAACATCAAGTCGGCCAAGATCCTTTAAACGATTGTAAATCATGGTCCATGCACAGTCTTTATTGGAATCGATTTCACATTTTCCGTTATTTGTACCACCGCATGGGCCATTTACCAGACCTTTATGGCAAGCAGTTACAGGACATATCCCGCCTGTTTCTCCTATGACGCATGCGCCACATTGTGTGCAGACTTCATTATATTCACCTGCACCTGTTTCCTTGCCGATAAACAGGGTATTTAATGCCGGAACGGCCATCTTGTTAATCTGGCGGGCGATAGTTTGAACGCCGAACGCACACGTCATGATCAGCAATCCGTCGGCCTGTTTCAACTGAGCCTCAAATTCTCTTAAAATATCTGTAGTCAGATTATCACAAGCCACCGGCACAACCGTGGTACCTGTTACAACCTTGCCTTTCTCCGACAAAGAATTTTTCATGGCTTCGACCTGAAATATACCGCCGGTTTGAGTAAGGGTAACACAAGTTCCACAGCCGATTATAAATACTCTGTTTATCCCGTTAAGAAGTACTTCAATTTCTTCCATTGGTTTTTGTTGAGTAATAGATCGGATCATACCTCGCTTTTCTCCTTTTCCAGATCACATCTGAGACACCTTCTGGCTTCAAAATGCACCTGTTGCTCAGAAAGCCCTTTTTCCACTTCCCGAAAATCCGTTATCCTGTTTTCAATATCTTCCAGCTCCACTTCCACTCTGCGCTTTTCTTCAGTCGATTCATCTTCGAGTGCAAGTCCTGTTTCTTCATGCATGGCGGTTTTTTCATCCATAATCTGTATTCTGCTTTTTTCACCCTGAAGATATTTATCAATTGATAAAGCCGCGCGCCTGCCGGAAGCAATGGCCTGAATAACGGTGCTGGGACCTGTGGTAAAATCACCGCCGGCAAAAACACCTGCAATATTAGTTGAAAGCGTGTTGTCATTCACCTGCAGGCTGCCCCAGAGAGACCGTTCTATCTGACTGTCTTTGGATAAAAACGAAACATCGGGCGCCTGGCCAATAGAGATTATTACAGTCTCTGCTTCCAAAGTCAGGATATTTTCATCCTTTGTAACAAGAACGGATTTCCCGCTATCATCATAAACAGTTTCACTGCCGACAAATTCCATACCCTCCACCTTGCCGTCCTTATGCAGAATCCTTTTGGGAGACCACAATGGACGGATTACCACACCTTCTTCCACTGCTTCTTCAATATCTTTTTGCCAGGCAGGCATTTCCTCAATTGATCGTCTGTATAATATCAAAACCTTATCGGCACCCATCCTTAAACATGATCTTGCAACATCAATTGCAACATTACCACCGCCAACAACAATAACTGTTCCTTTAATCCGTTCTTTATTTCCCATCCTGATATCTGCAAGAAATTTCAAGCCGTAAAACAAACCGTCAGGGTTTTCATCTTCGCCGGGAATGCCTCCCCTCATACTGGCCTGGGCACCGGCAGCAATGAACACAGCTGCAAATCCTTCATCTAAAAGATCATTTACCGTATGATTGGCATCAATTGGAGAATTATAAACAATTTCTACCCCGCAGCTCCTGATATAATCGATTTCTTCTTCTATAACTTCGCGGGGAAGACGAAATTCAGGAACAGTAATTCCAAGCATGCCTCCTCCTGCCGACTGACTTTCAAACACTGTAGTACTATATCCTTTTTTTGCCAGAAAATATGAACAAGTGAGACCTGCCGGCCCTGCACCCACAATGGCTATTTTTTTCGATTGGGTAACCGGAAACGAATCCTTTCTTCTTTCTATATTACGAAAATACCAGTCCGCAGCAAATCTCTTGATAGAACGTATTGCAACCGAATCATCAAGTTCACCCCTGCGGCATTTGTATTCACAGGGATGTATGCAGATTCTGCCGCAAACTGCTGGAAAGGGATTTCGCTCCCGGATTATATCCACCGCCTGCTCGTATTTGCCAAGAGCCGCGGCAGCTATATAGTTGGGTACATCTATTCCGGCCGGACAGGCATGCTGGCATGCGGAAATCACCATGTTGTCACATACTGCTCCCGCACAACGTTTTTCATGAATATGATCTTCATATTCCTTAAGAAAATATTTTAATGTTGATAACACCGGTTTGGCGCAGGTCTGCCCCAGTCCGCAAAGAGATGCCTCTGCAACCGTTGCGCCTATTGATTTGATTATTTCGATATCTTCAATCCTTCCGCGTCCCTGAGTAATTCGGGTCAATATTTCAAGCATCTGAGTTGTACCCAGGCGACAAGGGGCACATTTACCGCATGATTCCGACTGGGTAAAACTTAAGAAGAACCGTGCAATTTCAACCATGCAGTTATTTTCATCCATTACCACCATTCCGCCCGATCCCATAATAGCTCCGATCTTCTGGATGGTTTCATAGTCAATGGGCATATTAAGATACTGTTCAGGCACACATCCGCCTGATGGTCCACCCATCTGAACTGCTTTAAATTTTCTGCCTTTGGGAATTCCACCGCCAATATCAAAAATTACATCCTTTATACTGATTCCAATCGGCACTTCCACCAAACCTGTATTGTTTACTTTTCCGGCAAGTGAAAATATCTTGGTTCCCTTACTGTTTTCGGTACCAAACTCGCTGTACCATTCCCGCCCCTTATTTATGATCAGCGCAATATTTGCAAATGTTTCAACGTTATTTATATTTGTAGGCTTTGCATCAAGACCTGCCTGAGCCGGAAATGGAGGACGAGGTGAAGGCATGCCCCGCTTGCTTTCAACAGATGCCATAAGTGCGGTTTCTTCCCCGCATACAAAAGCTCCTGCGCCTTTTTTTAAGCTGATTTCCAGATTAAAGCCGGTACCTAAAATGTTTTCTCCCAAAAGGCCCAAATCATGTGCCTGGGAAATAGCAATTGTAAGATGATTTACTGCTATTGGATATTCTTCCCTCACATAAATATAACCGTATTCGGCACCCATGGCATACGCACCAATAAGCATACCTTCAATCACAGCATGAGGATCACCCTCAAGAATAGCACGATCCATGAATGCACCAGGATCTCCTTCATCCGCATTGCAAATAATATATTTCGGTTTGCCAAAAGCCTGTCGCGCCAGTCGCCATTTCAGACCTGTGGGAAATCCGGCCCCTCCCCTTCCCCGTAATTTTGAGGCCAGTACTTCTTCTATAACTTCTTCCGGCGTCATTTGAGAAAATGCTTTGCAAATAGCCTGATATCCGCCTGCTGCTATATAATGCTCTATTTTTGAAGGATCGATCCGCCCGCATTTACCAAGAACCCGCTTTTCCTGTTTCATGTAAAAAGGAATAAGGTTGCGATAGTAAACAGGCTCCGATGTTTTAGGATCATGATATGCAAGGCGCTCAATCAGGCACTTGTTCTTTATTGTATCTCCCACGATTTGTGCAGCATCTTCCGGGTTAACTTCCTGATAAACAACTCCCATAGGTTCAATGGCAATTAAAGGAGCTTTGGCGCAAAATCCATGGCAGCCTGTGGATCTAACTTCCACATCGGATGAAAGGCCCTGTTTTACTACCTCTTCTTGCAGGGCTTTAAATACATCTGCCGCACCGTAAGCCCTGCAACCTGTCATGCATACATGGATTTCGGTTTTGTTTCCAGCTGTATCAGCCAGAATTTTTTCGCGAAAGGCTTCAAGCTGTTTTACGGAATCAAATCTGGGTGTGCATTTATTCATGATATTTATTCTTCTCCCTTAAGTCTTCCATACTGATCCAGAATGCTAGTAATTTTTTTAGGAGAGAGTTTGCCGTAATAATCCCGGTTTGCCATCAGTGTGGGCGCTAAAAAACAGGCTCCAAGACAGGCCACTGTCTCTAAAGTAAACTGATAATCCGGGCTTGTTTTACCTTCTTCAAGATTCAGTTCCTTTTTAATTATATTAAGAACACTCTTGCCGCCTTTTACATGACAGGCTGTCCCACGGCACACTTTAAGCACGCATTTTCCCTTTGGTTCCGTGGCAAAGCCGGAATAAAATGTAACAACGCCCTGAACATGGGCAGGTGACAGTTTGAGCGCCTGGGCTATAGGTTCAATAGTCTCAACAGGAATATAACCTATGCTTTCCTGTATTTCCTGAAGCAAAGGAATAAGACCCCATTTTTCATCCTGATGCTTTTTAATTAATTCCGAAATACTGTTTAAGTCAATCGGTTCAGCTTCCATTTTTAAGTTTTACTCCTTAAAAATCTGTTAAAATTAGGAGCCAAGGATTCGAGGAGTCAAGGGTTCAAGTGTTTATTGGTTAATGTTTTACCAGGGCGTTTATGCATTCTTCCCTGATACCTTAGTTAAGGTTTATTCTTAGTTAAGGTTCTACTTACTTAAGGTTTCCTCTTATTTAAGGTTTAACATACTTTAATTATATAACAAATCATACCACTTGAACCCTTGATTCCTTGAATCCTGTTTATATTTTTTCTATTCGCACCCGGCAAGCCTTAGCAGCACAGGGATCTGATTGCCTTAACTGTTCAAGATTAATAAGATTCATAACATCATTGTTATTTACTGCCATTGGTATAAAAATTTGTCCTGCAGGAAGATCTGTATTTGTTTTAAATCCTCTTTCAATAAAACCGTAAACTGATTTAACCCTGATTATTTTGCACACATCCAGGCCAAGCTTGAGACAATCGGCACCGGATATCTCGATTTCACCTTTTTTGCCATACAAGCGGATTCGCTCTGAACGAGCCGTTCTCGTGCCACTACCCAGATGAAAACGCAAAGAACCGATTCGGGCTGTAAAAGGATAACTCTCATCTATTGGTAAAGTACTTTTTGATGTGACAGAAGAAAATAAAAACCTATGATCGTTTCCGGAAAATGGGGTTTGGAAATCGTTATTTTTAATCCAGTCCTGACGATGATTTCCAAGTCTTTCGTACATGGGAACAATCCGCCGGATTTCCTGTCTGATTTTTTCTATTGTTTCGTATTGTTCGGGATATCCCATTTTTTTTGCTAAATGGGATAGAATTTGCCAATCCGCCCTTGCCTCACCCGGAGGTAAAGCAACAGGAGTAAATGTCTGGATACGGCCTTCCATGTTGGTAAAAGAACCGCTTTTTTCAGCAAAGACAGCCGCCGGAAGAATTACATCGGCAAGTTTTGTACAACGATTATTGACTATATCCTGCACAACTACAAATTCAAGCCTGCCAAGAGCGGCTTCTACCCGCTGCGGCTGAGGTAGAGTTCTTATAAGGTTTTCTCCCATAATATATACAGCTTTTATTTGTCCGCTTTCAGCACCTTTAATAAAGCTTAACATGTCAAGCCCTGGCTCGGAAGCCAGTTTAACCTGCCACTGCTTTTCAAGAATTATTTTGTTTTCATCAAAGCTAAAAAGACGCCGGCCAGGAAGATAATCCGGAACAACACCCATATCAAAAGCACCTACCAGATTATTTTCTGCAACCGGAATATAAAAACCGGACCCTTTATTGGCGAGGTTTCCGGTAATAAGTGCCAGGTTGAAAAGAGCATCAACCGTTCTTATGCTTTCCGGATTATGCAAAATATCTGGCCCGATAACAAAAGCGACTATTTTACCATTAATTAAATCTGCTGCTTTCTTCAATTCCTGCTCTTGTATCCCGTTTTCTTTTAAAATCTTATTTTCGTCTAAAGTGTTAATACTTTCAGCAAACTGATCGAGTCCATCAGTATAGCTCTCAACAAATTTTTGGTCGTAAGATTTGTTTTTTAAGATTTTCCTGCATATGAGGTTTATTAAATCCGCAAACGATGTTTGCATCTTTGCAGATGGCAAAGGACGAATCCATTGTTTGGACAAGGTTGCCAAATCGGTTCGCTCGGAATCGATTACTATCAAAAACGATCCGTTTCCGGCAGCTCTTTTTATGTGATAGCCTGCAACCGGCACCGTATGACTGGTATCGGCATTTATTGCAATAATAACCTCTGCCTGTTTTAAATCTGAAAGCGGGGCAACCCGGCATGTTCCGTAAGTCTTTTTTTCAATATATGACAAAAGCATTTGCCCGGACGCATATCCGCCGTTTATCACATTATTGGTTCCAAAAATGACACGGGCTATTTTCTGAAACAAATAATTTTCCTCATTAGAGCATTTAGACGACCCGATAAAGGCAATGCTTTGTGGACCATATTTTCTCTTGATTTCTGAAAGCTTTGAAACAACCGTTTCCATTGCAACGTCCCAGGAAACATTAACATGCTCATCTTTTAAATTTATATCTTTATTTCGAACCATAGGGTTGGTGAGCCGGTCCGGTGTATTAATATAATCATTTGCGAAATGTCCTCTTACGCAAAGTGTTACGCCATTGACAGTTCCTTGATAAGGTGATGGGTTAACTTCTACTATCTTTTGTCCGGATACACCAATTGAAAGGCTGCATCCTGCTCCGCAGAATCCGCAAATGGAATCGCCTTCTCTTTCCGGTGTACCTGCATGCCGAAAATATTTGGGCGCCAACGCACCGGTAGGACACACGGAAACACAGGTACCGCAAAATGTGCAGTTGGAATTTTCCAGAGCAGTTTCGTGAATTGTTGCGGGTCTTGACCGAAAACCGCGGTTATTATAGTCAATGGCTCCTAAAACTACGAGTTCGTGATCAGCACGTATGCATTTGCCGCAAAGAATACATTTGCTTAAATCCCGGGTTATGAATGGGTTTATCTGCTCGAAGGGTTTATAATTCGGCATCCGGTAAAGGCCATGCTCTGCCACACCCAATTGAGCTGCGATTTTTCTGAGTTCGCAACGGTTTCCCTTCCCGCAGACAATACAGGATTCAGGATGTTCAGCCATCATAAGCCGCACAATATTTCGGCGATGATTCAAAATACGGTGAGTATCGGTTAGTACTGCCATGTCCTGCATGGCAGGTGTTACACATGATGCCATTAAACGGCCGGATTTTTTATCTTCAACAAGACATATCCGGCACGCCCCATATGGCTTAAGATCAGGATGATAACACAACGTGGGAATATATATGCCATTTTGGGTTGCAGCTGTCAGGACAGTGGTTCCGGAAGGGCATGTAATCTTTTGACCATTAATATTGAAAAAAATATTTTCCACGAGCAGCTCCTTTGGGTAAAGCATAAAAGTGCCCAATTTGAGCGATTGGTTTTAGCGGGTAAATTTTTTCCAAACACGAACTATTTCAGACCGGCAGCATCAAAATACTTCCTAAGCTTATCTTCACCGCCTATCGTAATAATGTGTACACCCTGGCAAAGATGCTTTAAGCCTTTAATAGTATCCGAAAACAATTCTATACTTGCTCTTTCTTTATCCACAGCTTTGGAAAGTTTTTGGATCATCCATTCAGGCACCATACCGGGTTTCATGTGACGGTTTAAAAACTTGGCCATTCCTGCCGTTCGTATTATCAATACTTCAGCAATTACCGGAACCCCAAATGTATTAGTGTGACTGAGAAATTTATCAAAACGGTCAAGATCGAATACAGGTGTTGTCAGAAAATAACCCGTACCCATCTGAATCATTTCCTCCATTTCCTTCATCTCAAGGTCGGGAACATTTTTGCCCCAGGATGATTCCACCCCTGCTCCGATAAAAAATTCCGCACTGGCGGATAGTTCTTTTCCTTCTAATGTTTGACCTTTTTGCAGATGTTCAAGAACGGATTGCAACTTACCGGCATCTACATGGAAAAACATCATTTCATAAAGACTGTCGCCGGTAATCCGGTAATCTTCTGTAAATACTAACAGGTTATCAATGCTGGATTCATGTGCATGCAGAAGGTCTCTTTCAAGCTCAAGCCTGTTCTTATTTCTGGTAGTAGTCTGATATATGGGTTCAAAACGATTTTGTTTCAGCACATCACAAGCATTAATGCTATCAACGGCAACACCTTCAAAATCAACTTCTGACAGGGAGATGCCATCGACACGGCCTCTGATAAGTTTCAGGCTCTCGATAAGCTCTTTCGGATCCTCATCCATAGGAGCCTGAAATTCGGAAGTCACAACAAAGTTCTTTCGTTGGAGAGCTTCTTTAAGTCTCATTTACACCTCCCTGGCATTAAGAATACTACACCATATTCTTACGACCCAAGCAATCGCGCCACTTCGGTTTTCAACTGAGCAAGAGGAAAAGGTTTGGAAAAGCAGATATCAGCACCGTATTTTTTCATCTGATTAAATTTATCTTCATCAAGATAAGCTGACAAAACTATGATTTTGGTATTTTTCGTTTCTTCGTTACTCTTTATTTTCTTACAAACTTCATTTCCTTTGATATCAGGCATCATGATATCTAAGATTAAAAGATGCGGCTTGAAATGGTTAACCTGGAGTCCCGCCTCAAATCCGTCAGCTGCAGAGATAACCTCATAATCATTTTCGTCTTCTTCAAGCGACTGGACAATAGACTCAACGATTATAGCATCATCATCTACAACAAGAATTCTTTTGCGGGTATCTTTATCCTCTTTTTCAGGAACCGGAATCCCCTGTTTGATCATAAATGTTTCAAGGTCATTCCGGCTGATACGGCGATGTCCACCCGGAGTTTTATAAGCCTTGAAATATCCTTCATCTATCCAGTTGATAATGGTTTTGGATGATACTTTGCAATGCTTGCTGGCTTGATATACTGTGAATATGTCATCCATATTGGGACTCCTTTTGTTGCCCCTTGGAAAACTCCGCTATAATGGAGGGTACGAAGTTAAAAATAAATACAACCTTTTTATTTATTATATTAATTGCAGGCTTATGCCTTTGTCAAGAAAAATATTTATAATAAACGATAAATAAATATAACATACTGTTAATTATGATATATTATAAATACATATTGATTGAGCGGGATATTTATATGATTCTATTATTATAGCTATTTTAGTTATTATTGCATTTATAATTAAATTTATTCCTGCTTTAAAGGCAGCGAAATTGTAAACTCTGCGCCTTCACCGGGAGCACTTTTTACCTTTATGTCACCACCATGATCTTTTATAAACCCATAGCAGACGGACAATCCAAGCCCAACCCCTTTAATGCTGGGCTTAGTGGTAAAAAAGCTGTCAAAGATTTTATCGATATTTTCTTTTGCAATTCCAATACCGGTATCCACAAACTGTATGTTGACAAATCCATGTAGCTCAAAAGTCTTAACCGTCAATGTACCGCCGTCTACCATCGCATCTTTTGCATTTGAAACCATATTCAAAAAAATCTGGCGCAACTGGTTTGTGGATGCAACCACTTTATTTATATTATTTTCGAATTCCGTCTTTATTTTTATGCTGTTTTCCTGAAGCTGCTTCTCATGAAGCATTAATATCTCGTCTATTATTACGTTTACATCCACAGGTTTCTTTTCCTCATACTCCGGCTTGGAAAAAGACAGCATCTTGCGAAGCATTTCTGCAAGCCGGACAATCTCTGAAAGAGACATATCCAGCAATTTTCGTCTTTTATTTTCAGGCGAAATTTCCGTTTTCAACAATTCAAGAGTATTCATAATACCATAAAGAGGATTGTTCAGCTCATGGGCTATCTGCGATGTAAGACGTCCCATAGCCGCAAGTTTTTCCGACTGAAGGAGTTGCTCTCGTGTTTTTCTGAGCGTGCGCTCCATCTCAATACGTTCGGTAATATCAACAAACGATCCTACCGTTGCAACTTCATTACCATCATCACCATAAATCATTGCGGCAGACAGGTTGCCTTCGATTGTCTTTCCGTCCTTACGCACATAATGCACGGGTTGAGAACGGAACATGCCGACACCACCATGTTCCGGACTGCGTATCATCTTCATGATTTTATATGCCATATCTTCAGGATAAATTTTTGTTATATGCATTTTGCCTATAACTTCATGTGCCGGATACCCGAGTATATCTTCCGCAGCCTTATTCCATATGATTATATTGCCCTTAATATCAGCAGCCATGATTGCATCCGGTGAACTCTGAATAATCTTATTCATAAAATCACGAGCTTCTCCCAGCCGTCTTTCCATCTCATATCTCTGGGATTGATCAACCACTATTCCCTCGTAACCCACTATGTTTCCATAAAGGTCATAGCGGACATGGCTTGTCATCAGAACAGGAATCGGACTTTTTCCTTTTTGTTTAAACATAACCTCATAATCGATAACACGGCCGTCTCTTTCTATCATTGTCTGAAACAGGCGCCTGTCATCCGGATGAGTATATAGATCAGTAATAATATTAATTTTTAGAAACTCTTCTTTGCTTTCATAGCCAAGCATATCCAGTATGGCCTGATTGGCGTCAATAAATTTACCATCCTTTGTGCTGATATAAACGCCAACTCCTACATGCTCGAACAAATTACGGTAGTCTTCAACGGATGCTTTTAATCTGGCCTCATGTTGCTTGCGGTAAGTGACATCACGATAGATAAACAATCTGGAAACAGTACTATCTGCATTTCTCAATGATATTTGTTTTACCATGAAAGTTTTATCAACTTTAGGCACATAAATCTCCCGGCCAGATCTCTCTCCCTTAACGACATCTTCCTGCCCATCTTCGCCGCACCATGGACAGATATCATTGCTGCCATTTATTACCAGAAAGCATTTTTTGCCGACACCATTACCAAACATCCTGATCATACTTTGATTCATAAACTCTACTGTATAATCTTTGGCTATAACATAAATGCCATCTTCCAAATTATCTAAAATAGCATTTAACTTCAGTTTTTCGTAATCCATGTTTTTCCTCAAGGCAAGTCTTAACGATTTATCAACCTGGTTATAACAGGCAAACAATATGAACACTGGCTTCAGGCCTTCGCCGAAATGACGTAAAGGAGTGTTTTTCGGTTTTAAACGAGTCCAACAATAATAACTTATCTAAATAAGTTTTAGATAAAATCCAAATGCAGTTACCCTATATGAATTGTTACCTTTCTTGACATTATTGCACCATGACAGTATTATACCAACATATGGTTTGTGATTTTATAATATTTTCAGTTAACATGCAACAGTAAATAAAATATTATTTATTATATTAGTGTGTTGTAATATTACCTTCTATTCAAATTGTGCTTCATCTTTTCCTGTGATAAACTTATTTTAAAATTTATTCTATTTACCCCAAAGAATATAATGATAAAAGATGAAGTATCCCGGATCAAAGCTTAAGGATATTAAAAAATGATTGATACAAGTAAATTTTGTCCTGAATATCTGTTGTCGGCTATTCCGCATCTTTTTGATATTGCAAAAAAGGCTGCGACCCTTGATGAATTCAGGCGTGAGTTGTCCGGTTATGTTCATACCATGCATTACGAAATATTGGACGATTGTGACTCATTAAGCGAAAGAAGAATCATTCGGATCAGGGATTGCGCAAGAGTCATCAACCGGATATTTACCCGCCAATCGGAAGAAAAAGCAAAATTTTCCGTGTCCCAGGCTATTTTCGATATAGCCCATAACATTGTGCACCCGGATTTGTCTTATGCGTTTTATGCTGAAATACTATATCTGTTCTTGGGTTTACAGGGCAAAGGACCTCATGCACGTTATGCAGACTCGTATCTGGAGCCTAGCCGTCTTGAAGGACGGGAAGCTGCTATTGAGCGAAGCAATCAACTTGATGCTCTTTCCGTTGAAGTGTCCCGGCAAACAGATAAATACACTGATGGCTTAAACGAAGACGCAGTATATCGACGCAGTATGCGAAAAAAACATATTATGAAAAAACTTGGTGCCTCGCTTGAAAACTGGCATGACTGGCGCTGGCAGTTTGAACATGTTTTGCGCGACATTCAACAGATTGAAACTCTTATAACACTGTCTCAGAGTGAAGCTATTGCTATCGAAAAAGTAAGAAAAAACAAAATTCCTTTTGGAATAACTCCATATTATCTTTCTCTTATGGATGATGACCCTGATTCAGGAAGAGACCGATCCATCCGCGCCCAGGTTATCCCTCCTTCTACATATATAGAACAGCTTGCAACAAGAGTTAACCAGAACAAATCCTGTTTTGATTTCATGTGTGAAAGCGACACTTCCCCGATAGATCTTATAACCCGCAGATATCCCGGAATCTGTATCTTTAAACCATTCAATACATGCCCTCAAATTTGCGTTTATTGCCAGAGAAACTGGGAGATCGAAGACGCAATGATGCCAGGGGCTTTGGCTTCAGACCAAAAAATTATGGAGGCTGTTTCATGGATTAAAGCACATCCTGCTATCCATGAAGTTCTCATTACAGGCGGTGATCCGCTTGGAATGACTGACTACGACATTAACCGTATAATGGCTTTGATAGCAGACATACCATCTGTTGAACGCATTCGCATAGGCACCCGGACGTTGGTGACGGCCCCCATGCGATTTACGGACACACTGGCAGATATTCTGGCAAAATACCGAATACCCGGGAAAAGGCAGGTTGCTGTTGTCACTCATGTTCAGCACGCATATGAGCTGACTCCCGAAACGCTCAAAGCCGTTGAAAAATTAAAAACCAGGGGAATTCAGGTTTTTAACCAGCTTGTGTACACATTTTTTGTTTCAAGGCGTTTTGAAGCTGCATTCCTAAGGAAAACTCTGACCAGATGCGGCATTGAACCATACTACACTTTCAATACAAAAGGTAAGGAAGAAACTATTGAATACAGGGTTCCAATAGCGCGTCTTCTTCAGGAACAAAAAGAAGAGGCGCGCCTGCTTCCGGGTCTTGCCCGAACTGATGAAGCCGTATATAATGTTCCAGGCATGGGAAAGAACTACCTGAGAGCTGTTCAGCACAGAGATCTTATTTCAATATTACCGGATGGATCCCGCCTTTATGAGTTCCACCCCTGGGAAAAAAATATTACAAAAACACTTTCAACTTACATAGGCCAGGATGTACCTATCCTTGACTATCTTAACAGACTTGAAGACGCAGGTGAAGATCCGGAGAATTATAATACAATTTGGTATTATTTCTGATGCATGCTTTTTAGAAAAATACTGACGAAAAGGTGAGAAGCGGCAATAAATACTTCAACCATTGCTTTGGAGGTATCCACTTTATCGTCATTTTCATCAAGCTTAATATCCATATGATTTATTACTATTTTAGCCACCTCGGAAAAGCCAAGTTCTTCTAAAATGGCAGCTCCGGCCTTATCGTGTTCAGGTTCTTTTCGCGCCAGATCGTGAAATAATCCTGCTGCAAGAACAAGTCCTTTTTCCTTTTCTGACATATTTATAACGCTTGCCAGATAAACTGCAACGGAGGCCACTTGCCTTGAGTGTTTAATAATCTTAGTATCCACGAACCCTCGCCCATAGAAAAAAGAGTAACGATTATATTTCCTGTAAGCAGAAGGAGGTTTTTACAAAACCATTAAATATTAATCACCTTATCCGCCAATTGCATGGAAGTTACGATATCTAACATATTGGTGGTCTCGCCCACCTTCTTTTTTTCAAGAAGTTTGAAATGATCCAGACATGTTCCGCAAACAAGAATGGTAATTCCCGATTTTTCAAGTTCTTCCAAAGAAACGAGATCCTTTGCGCCATCTACTGTCAGCTTTACTCCATTGTTTAAGAAAACCAGACGCCAGAGTTCCCTTCCGATCTCCTTTAAAGTCTTTAGAAAAGCCGTCATAAGTTTTGCTCCAAGCTCATCGTCTCCATGACCGATACGATCAGTAGTTACCATAACCATAATTTTTGCATCTTGGCTTTTTGAGATTTCCGGCGCTTTCTTTTGCATCACAGCCTCACCTTCACGCTTACCTGAAATGCAATAATCCGATCCGTTCCGTTTCTCAGACACCTGATATTTCTGTGATTTCAAAAACCGGCTTACATTTTGTCTTGCTGCTTCATTATCTACAAGCACTTCAATTAAAACCGGAGATTCACTATCTATTGCAGCCTTTGTTTGCAGAACAGGTGCAGGACATGAAAGGCCACGGGCATCTATATCTTTTTTCATGGTGTTTCCTCTTTAAATTTAATTCATATGATCTTGATTTTTTCTTTAGGCTCCGTCCTTACTTCTCCGATGATCTCAGCCCATAAAATCCCTTTTTCTTTTAATCTATAAAGAAGATCTTTTGAGCTGTCTTGTGCAACACAGATTAACAGCCCGCCGGATGTCTGGGGATCAAAAAGAACATCCTGAATCAGGATATCAACGGAGGTTGAAAAATCAACCATATACTCACGGAATTTCCGGTTTTTATACATCCCGGCCGGTATTAATCCCATAGCTGCATATTCCAATGCTTCTTTTAATATCGGCACACGGTTTGCCTGGATATGGACGCCCAGACCTGATCCGGCAACCATCTCAGCCAAATGTCCAAGAAGCCCGAATCCGGTAACATCCGTGCAGGCATGTACCGGAAAGTTCATCATAACTTCCGCCGCATCGCGGTTTAAAGTTGCCATAAGCCGGGTTACAGTATCAATAAGCTCGTCGGATGCAAGGCCTCCTTTTATAGCAGTATTTATAATACCGGTGCCAAGCGGCTTGGTGAGAATCAGCTGATCTCCTGCTTGCAAATTCTTCTTTGTCAGCACCCGTGCCGGATGCACAAATCCTGTAACCGACAACCCGTATTTTAATTCCTTATCCTCAATGCTGTGACCACCTATAAGGACAGTACTTGCTTCCGTCAACTTATCAACCCCGCCCTGGATTATTTGACGCAAAATGCCTATATCCATAGACTTGATCGGAAAACCGACCAGATTCATGGCTGTTTTTGGCGTTCCTCCCATGGCGTAAACATCACTCAGTGCGTTGGCAGCAGCAATCTGTCCGAACCAGTAGGGATCATCCACAATAGGAGTAAAAAAGTCCACCGTCTGGATCAACGCCAGATCATCTGAAATCCTGTAAACACCAGCATCATCCGCCCGGTCCAAACCTACGATGACGTTTTCATCGGTTGGAAACACCATACCGCACAATGCCCTGTCCAGGTCCCCTGGAGCAAGCTTGGACGCTCAGCCGGCACCTGTCACTGTCTCGGTAAGCCGTAATTTTTTGGTATCTCCCATTGAATTTGTCCTTATAGTAAAACTTTTATTTCAATATTATTGCTGATAAATACAAAATCCATTGATCATTCCCCGGCAAGAAGCGCTGCTCCGAATGCTCCCACCATCTCGGGATCATCGGGAACCAAAATCCTGCGACCAAGTTTATCAGCAAGCATATTACACATACACGAATTTTTTGCCACTCCGCCTGTAAAAACTATTTCTCCTGCCGACGACACACGATTAATCATGCCGGTTGCCCGGCGTATAACGCTATTGTGCAAACCCTTTGCGATTTCACACCGGTTGCAACCTTTGGCTATAAGGGAAACAACTTCAGATTCGGCAAAAACCGTACACATGCTTGAAATATTAACATCGTTTTTTGCCAAAAGCGCTTCTTTGCCAAAGTCGTCAATATCAAAACCTAATGTTTTTGCCATAATTTCCAGAAATTTTCCGGTACCGGCGGCGCATTTATCATTCATTTCAAATTTTTTAACCTTGCCGGTGTCATGCAGCGAAATTGCTTTGCTATCCTGACCTCCGATATCAAGCACCGTTCTGGCATCAGGAAAAACTGCAATAGCGCCTCTGGCATGAGCTTTAATTTCCGTAATCGTGGGCATATCAAAGCATGACCCGATCAGAGCCCGTCCATAGCCGGTTGCCAGAATCCTATCATATGATATAGTTTTTAACAGGCCCCTTGCCTGTGAAACAGGATCATAGCTTGTGTCGGTTTTTAGACTGTATGTGATTTTATCAGCTTCAATAACAACAAGTTCAATTGTACGAGAGCCAATATCAATTCCTGCGCACTTCATAATCGTATTTATTATAACACACTATTAATTGGTTTATATGCTTTCAAAAAGCGCTTCGATTCTTGTTTTGAGCTGACCTATATCACCATCGGAGTAATCCGTTTCTATTTTAAGAAACGGCAATAAATGATTATTGGTCACATGATTGCCGACTTTGTATGATTCTACATTATAGGAGTGACATGCCTGAAGCACAAAATCAATCACTACATCCGGTTTAAATTTTTCTATTAAAACAGACAAATCTTCCAGTCGTTTTGTATTCGGTGTCATACAGGAACAGGGAATTTTTAAATACCGGTCAGCCATGGCAGCTATCGGATCACCTGTATTTTCATCGAATCTGCCCATAAAAGTCTTCATTCCGGTGCATGAATCCGGCGCAACAACTATGCCGCCGGACTCTTCAATCACTTTAAATACTTTTGTTGCATCACCGCCTATAGGACAACCTGTAACCAATACACGGACAGAATCAGGCTTGCCGAAATAAATTCCGTCTTTAACACGCATGTCCAGTTTTTCAATCAATTGCTCAAGAACAGGAATTATTTCCTGGCCGGTTGAGGGTTGCGCCAGAAAAGCAACATCATACATCTCCTGCCAGCTTATAACCGGAGGTTTAATTGATGCATAATCAAATATTTTTTGCATCAGTGCATTTTTCCTGTTTGACGCCTTGAGCGCTGTTTCAATTTTTTCATCAGATGTACTGCGGTCAAAAGTTTCTTCAAGAAATTTTTGAACTTTAAGAATCATTTTTTTCCAGTTTTGCACAGCTTCAATTTGATCCGGCACCTGCGGCAAATCCATAACAAAAGTTGATTTAACTTCCGAAATAAGTTCAAACATTTTTTTCTTACCATCACAAGTGGTTTCGGCAATAATCGCCTGAGACATAGCAAAAAAAGGGCAGGTCCCTTCAATGATAAATCCATAGCTTGATTTTATAAGAGGACAAAGATTTGCCGGCAAAACCGTTTCCGCAGCTTCTATCGGAATTTTTGAAAAAGCGCACAAACTGGCAGGCACAATCCCCATGGACTGAATCAGTTCTATCGGCGCATATCCGCAGTAGATGCCGACAATGGGATCTCCTTTTTCTTTGTGACCATGCAAATAATTAAGTACTCTTTTGGCTGGCTCGCCGTCATATCCGTCATCCATTAATGGAACAATTTTCATATCCGTTTTTTCTGATTGCATTAATTATACCCTGAATTCTATTTGATTAGTTCCACAAAAGCTTCTATTTTTTATCTTCTTGATAGAAACCATCAATTTTTTTAATATTATTTTATTACAGGCAAACTCATTGAGATATACTATTTATTTGATATTCCTCTCACCGATATCATCTGCGTGTCAAATAGATAGTATTAATATCTACCGGTATAACTCATAGAATTGTTCAATAATGGCTTACAAAAGGGATTTCCTTAATTCCACTTTTATTAAAGAGGGAAAATATTAAAGCCTATGCTGATTAGTAAGATTAAGGCTTAAGTAAACAATATTTAGTAATAAGTTGATGTTTTCGTTTCCATGATATATTCCAAATACAAAATCGCAAAATGGATTTCTGTAACAATTTATTAAATACTGATTGATATGTGCACTGAAGAAATGATCCGGATATAACAGATGTATGTTTTTACCTATAGTTGCTCCTTCCATTTGGATACTTTGTACTCAGATTCTCAGGGCTGTTTCCATGGCGTAAATCAATATCATATTGGTTTTGCTTCTGTTTCGCATATAACGCTGCTGTGGCATGAAAACTGCTAATAATGCGCGTATTAAATGCGCATAAATAACAAAGAACGGGGGAACAACGAAAGAGAAAACAGTGCGCTGATTCCCTTCAGGATTATGGCAAGAGATATAGATAATCAGTTGTGTAAAGTATTAACAGTTACTGTTTAAATAAGGTTAACTTAATAGAAAGGGGGTGATTACAATATGAAGAAAATTCTTTTGGTAATTTCAATAATGTTTGTTATTGGTTTGGTGGGTTGTGCAACAACCGCTGATATCGAGAAATTAAAGGCACAAGAAATGGAGATTAATGCAAAAGCTGATCAGGCATTACAGGAATCACAGGATGCCAAGGCAGCCGCAATGAAGGCATCCGATGCCGCAGCCAACGCCGAAAATGCTTTAAAGCTTGCTGAGGAAAGAGCGCAAAAAGCTGAGGAAAGGGCGCAGAAATCTGAAGCCATGTTTGAGAAATCAATGAAGAAGTAAATCATTTTTATAAAATGCAATTAATTGTGCTTTAGAGTCCGGAAAGAGTGGTAGCAGGTTTTTAAACCGCAATAGTGAGCGCATTCCCCGCTGCTTGCGGCGGGGTCAGCGAATAAATAATTGAATGATATTCCCTACGGTCGAAGATTTCCCGTTGCTCGAAGCGGGGAACTTTATTTCATACCACCTCTTATTTTTATGTTGGTTTTCAAATCGTACCGGTCTATCTAACATTTTAAAACGTTAATAATAATAAATATCGAATTCAAACCTATAATATGGTAGATGTTCTGAGATACAATAATAAGAAGAAAAAGCTGTTTGGTTCTGCGATCATCAGACAAATTATAAATAAATAAGAAGGCATATATGGGGAAAAAGCAAAGCAGGATATATAAATATCTTTGCTTTTTTTTTGTCTGCATCATAATAATATCCGTTCTTATATACGGGTGCAGTCACTTTGACGGTGGTTTTCCGGCCAGGTCAACTTTCAAAGAAGCAAATGATTTTTTCATACAGGGGTTTTACAATGCATCTTTAAAAAAATATGAGCAGATTATTGAAAAATATCCCATGGCTGGAGACAAGGCTCTTTTTGAGATGGGCATTATTTATATGTTTCCAGGAAATGCCTTAAAAGATTATCAGAAATCTCTTAAATGTTTTGATAAACTCATTAAAAATTACCCGGAAAGTGCTTACAGGCCGGATACTGAGGTAATAATATCTTTTATCAATAATGCTATAATTAATGATAAGAGGATTATTACGCAACAAACACAAATCGAGTCTCTCGGACGAGAGGTTAAATACAAGACAGACGAGATTGTTACACTGAAAAAAATGACCGAGCCTCTCGAACGGGAGGCTAAAAGCAATGAATATGAGATTGTTGAGCTGCAAAAAAAAATTAAAGCACTCAAACAATACATTTTTGCAATCGAAAATGGACCAGCTGATAAAATTCTGATAGAAAAAAAAGAACGACAATTGACGTTGATGTCAAAAAACAAAGTACTCAAGACATACAAAATAGCCTTGGGGGGAAACCCGGATGGTCCGAAAGAAAGACAGGGCGATTACAAAACCCCTGAGGGAACTTACTCCATCGATTCAAGAAACAATAGCAGGCGTTATCACTTATCTCTTCATATTTCCTACCCGAACGAGAACGACAAAAAGCGAGCAAAAGAACTTGGTGTTTCTCCCGGCGGTGACATCGTGATCCACGGCATTAAGAATGGTTTCTCGTGGGTTGGTGATTTTCACACAAAGTTTAACTGGACTAAAGGGTGTATTGCCGTTACAGATGAAGAGATAGAAGAAATAGACAAGTTGGTGCCAAACGGTACAATTGTTGAGATAAGGCCATAGAAAATGATTTTTACTTCTTCTTCACTAAACAGGATATTATATTTTACCCATGCGCCAAATCATTAACTTGCCTCCCTTATCCAATAGACTTAGTATTATAGCTCTGTTTATCATCATCTTATTTGTAAATGGATGTGCTGTATTTGGAAAAGTTCAGGTTAAACCCTGGCATTCTCCAAGCTATCCGGAAGAAGAAATTGAACGAAATAAATTTTTAGTTGCAAAAGATGATGACGTTATCGGCCGGTTGTCATTCATCAGGCTTGAAAAGGATGATACGCTACCGGATATCGCGAGACATTTCAGCCTGGGAATCAATGAAATCAGTACAGCCAATCCAGGAGTAGATATATGGGTGCCCAGGGCCGGAGAACGTATCTTGTTACCTCTGAACTTTATCTTGCCTGACGCTCCCAGAAAAGGCATCGTGATCAACTTAGCCGCTATGAGGCTCTTTCAATTTAAAAGTGATAGTAAGTCATTGACGGTGTCGACCTACCCGGTCGGTATCGGTACTACAGAGCGGCCTACGCCCATGGGTCAAATGTATGTGAAGCACAGGATGATCCGACCGACCTGGCATGTGCCTGCCTCAATTTCTGAGGATCATCGGAAAAAAGGAGATCCTCTACCCGCTATAGTTCTGCCGGGACCGGAAAATCCCTTAGGAGAATATGCGCTATATTTAAGCAAGTCGAGTTATTTGATACATGGAACCAATAAACCATCCAGCATTGGTCTTAAGGCAACCAATGGCTGCATCAGACTCTATCCTGAAGACATAAAGAAGCTCTACAAGGACTCTTCGATTAATACACCTGTACTCATCGTTAACCAGCCATATCTTATAGGTCAGCATAATGGATTAGTTTACCTGGAAGCTCATACTCCATTAGAAGGCTCGGACGCTGCTGAGTTAGAGAAGATATATGCAAAATTGAGAAGTATTGAAAATAAATCGGCACGTACTCTTGACCGGAAGAAAGTTAAGGCAGTACTGGCCGAAGCCCGGGGAATTCCTGTTCCCATATTAGAGACCAGTCAAAGAAGCAAAGAAGGAGCTGAGAAAGCCATAGAAGTCAAGCATCCGGCCAAACTTTATGCTAAACCGGCAATACCGGAACTGAAAATGGATGCTTGGTATGTTTTAGCTGCCCAAATGCAAGATGAGATTGATGCTTTAAGGATTGCTGCCATTATTAACCACCAGGGCCCACAAATCCCTGCAAGAGTGATATCAAAGAGTGATAATAGCTACCGTGTTATCGCCGGCCCGTTCAATAATATCAGCGAAGCCAAGGATGCCGTCAAACGTTTGAAAATTGATTTGGAAATAGACGGTAAATTAATTGAACCTGTCAGGAAGAGATAGTCTATCACACTTTTTTTATCTCAACCATTCAAGTATTTAAACCGTCAAGCCAGAGCATCAGGCTCTCAGCGCCAGATATTCATGTTGTTAGGATTTTAAGTTAATATGATTATGGAGATGTGTTTCTAAAGGTCATAATTGTCATAATTGGGGCCACCTATTAACGGGTTGTTGCCCAAACAAATTTGAGTTTATTAAACAATACTTGTTTAAGGCATAGTTTATTTATAATAAAGTACTATTATTATTAATAGTGCTTGCAAGTAAAATATACTTCTGTTATAAATTAT
>Ga0180732_1000527_pt1 | contig 31914 bp, 22 predicted proteins | sample KR11_01MetaG_FD_148674 | JGI IMG/M metagenome (GOLD analysis project Ga0180732, IMG submission 148674) | Groundwater microbial communities from the Olkiluoto Island deep subsurface site, Finland - KR11_0.1 MetaG | ecosystem: Environmental > Aquatic > Deep subsurface > Groundwater | place...
TGAGTTCTTGCTTGTTTAGTTCTTCTAACTGGTCTTGGTTCATTGTCCTTAAATTTTAACAGACATGTCCAATTTTTAAAACCCCCCGTGAGTAGTTACATTATACCCTCTTTTGGCTGCTTCGTTAAACGGGACCTTGCTAGTCTGGTAAAATTGGGTCTATTACTGTAATGAAAACGGAAGTATCCCATGGTGAATCAAACCAAACCCGTAAAAAAGAAAAAAGCACTGGTGTTCCATCCCATTTTGATCGGACTTTATCCGGTGTTGGCTCTATTGGCTTATAACATCATTCAACTTGATCCGATCTACGCTGTGCGTGCCATTGTGGTCACCCTGGTGATCAGTGGTTTGGTGCTTGGACTTGCGTTATTAATCACCCGCGAACACTACAAAAGCGGATTGCTGGCCAGCCTGGCTTTGCTGCTTTTTCTGACTTACGGGCATGTCTATAACCTGCTTGAAAACAAATCCTATTTCGGTCACCACCGCTTCATGATCATTATCTGGCTGGCGCTGTTTGCTGCGGGTGCCTATGTAATCTTTCATCTCAAGAAAAAACCGCGCACATTTTCTACCTTTTTGAATTTCTTTTCAGTGGTGCTCATTGCCATCCCGCTTTTTCAGATTGTGAGCTTTGAGATTCGACAATCTAATACCAACCCGAAAGCTGTTGCCAACCCGGCCGTAGATTCCGTGTGGCAGCCGCAAACCACTGCACCTGCCGATTCACCTGATGTTTACTATATAATATTGGACGCCTACACTCGCAGCGACTTGCTCAAAGAGGTCTATGGTTATGACAACAGTGTATTCTTGCAGCAATTGCGCGAGATGGGTTTTTATGTGGCAGAGTGCAGCAAAAGCAATTACAGCTATACACCGTCCTCCATGTCGACGGCTTTGAATATGGATTATCTGGAAGGTTTTGCCGGGGACATAATCAAGGAAAACCGCAGTTTTTATGATTTAGGTGAAACCATCAAACACAACAAGGTACGTTCGCTCTTTACAGACCTTGGCTACCGCTATGTGACTTTTGATAACGACATCTGGTGGCTCGATACCACAGATTCGGACCAGTATATTTCTCAATATTCCTCACCCTGGCAGAAGCTGTTGAACTTCAAGATCCTAGGTAATTTCGAGAAATATTACCTGCGCTCCACTGCCTTGAGGGTGGTGGACGAATTCAACAACTCAAAAGCAAACAAACTGGATAAAGCGCTGCTTTCTACTGAAAAAGCGCATTATGATCTGATCAACTACAATTTTGAGCAGTTGGAACAACTTCCTCTATCAGATAGCCCCAAGTTTGTTTATGCTCATTTTGTTGCGCCGCACTTTCCATATGTTTTTGCGCCGGACGGATCATTCGAATATACACCCTCCAATGCTCCCGGTTATGTAAACGAAATTGCATTCATCGAGCAGCGCGTGTTAGAAGTGCTCAACAAGATCATCAAAACTTCGGAAGTTCCGCCGATTATTCTGCTGCAGAGCGACCACGGCCTGGCAGAAGAAGTGCGCAATGCCAACCTGATGGCCTATTACCTGCCCAACGGTGGAGATGAAGAGCTTTATCCCAGCATCACGCCTGTCAATTCGTTCAGGATTGTGTTCAACCAATACTTCGGCGCGGACTATCCACTGCTGGAAGATGTGGCGCGCTCGGCAGTTTACGAGGCGCCCTACGATTTCACGATTGTGGATTATCCGTGTGTGGTGGAATAACAGAATTCGGTACCTGAATATCGACCCCAGAAACCGGAAATTTTGAAATATTTCCGGTTTTATTAACAGCACTGTTTATTTCTTTTTCAGTAAGTAGAGGGTGCGTTCGCTACCGGCCAGAGGATGCTTGGCGGCAATTTTGAAAACATGCGAAAAGGCGGTTTCAAAGCCTTCTTCGGTGTAATGGTCGAAAATATCTTTGCGAGTGGCGAGCAGACGTTTGACCTGTGAATCGCTCTTGGGTACAAACTCCACCACCGCCCAGTTGGATATGGAGGCAAAATAATCCGCGATGGTATCGAGGGGCAGGTTATTTGAGATGGCTAAATGGTGGATCAACGCCAGAGCAAAGATCATATCCACAGGACCGCGGGCGTTTAAGGCATCACGTTCCTGGTTGGCCCATCCGATGGAAGGGCTGGGATTGGTCAAATCCATCACCAGGGGCATCAGATTCTTTTCTTGATTTGCCTTGATGGTGAGGTAATTCTTCTCAACGGCAGCGGGATCAATATCACTGGCAACAGTGAAGATGCCTCGTCTGGCGGCTTCGCGGCTGAAAAGTCCGTTGTTGGCGCCGAGATCCCAGACTTTTGCGGGTTTGGCTTGATCAATAAAACTGCCCACCACTTCACCCTTCAAGCGCAGTGAGTCATCAGAATAATTGGTGGCGCTGTAATAATCGCCCCATTCGGTGCCCTTTGGCTGCCAGGTTAGTTTCTCTACTGTCTGGGTGAGGCCTTTAAGCATGTTGAGCAATGACTCTTTGGTGAGTAAACCAGTGCTGTTTTGGGTCGTTTGTTTATCAGCATATTCGCGCTGGACTCGGGCGTGCATATGAATATGAATATTCAAGCCGGATAGACCAAAACGGGTTTTGACGGGCAGCAGACTGCTGGCCAGATCGAGCGGAATGCCGTCAATATAATTCTTGCTCAGCAACATAAAACGTATATCCACAAGGGAGGCCAACGAGAGGGGTGCCAGAAAATGCTGGCAGAATTGGCGATAACCATCCCAGGCTGAACCTTTGCGGTAAATATCAAATGAGAGCGTGTCAATTAATACGGGCTTGCCATCCACAAACTGAATATTGTAAGCACTGGCATCCTTGAGGATCATGCCCTTGCTTAAGGCCAACTTATTAATTTCAAGGGTCAAGAGAGCAGCGTCTTTAAGCTGTGAAAAACTCCACTCATAGGGATAAGAAATAAATGGGACGAGATCAGGCTGCAGTATGCGATAGGCGATCTCAGGGTTATCTGCTTTTACATCCACTTCTTTGTGGGCGACCAACCATCCGCGTTGAGTTAGTTCTTCACACAACCCAGAAGAGATGAACTTGTCGTAGGCCTTGGCACCAAATTGATTCACCTGCCGATAGAGCACCCCTTTACGTGTGAAAAGAAATCCACTTGGGTCGCGAAAGGAAGAGGAAACCCTTGCTTCGGTCATCAGGCCTCGTCTAGATCGTCTTCGTCAGTTTCTGGCGCAGGCGGCACATATTTTTCGCCTTTAAAGAAAGCTCTGATACGTCCCCAAAAGACTTTTGCCAAGATGCCAAAACCACCCACCAGACCAGCGGCGATCAATTGAACCAGTAAACTGCCTGAACCGGGATCAAGGTATCTAGTATTTAAAAGGATATGATGCATGGTTCCTCCAGCTTTTCAAAGTGACTCTCTATTATACCCGTGATAGAGCGTGAAATTGTAGAGATTATATTGAGCGCCTAACTGTAAGTTTTTGCGCCAGGGCCACAGCAATTTTGCCGCCTACACTGGCGTTGTTCTTGATCAGGGCAATGTTAGCCGTGAGACTTTTGCCGTCGGTTTCTTTTTTGATGGAAGCCAGAATAAAAGGCGTGACTTCTTTGCCAACAATGCCCTTTGTTTTAATATCAGCAAGTGCCACATCAATTGCCCAACGGGTTTCTTCATATGAAAGCGCATCTTCATCAGCAAGCGCCACACCCACCAAAAGACCGCCCTTGTGTTCATGCAGCATTTTGGCTTTATAAATATCAGCAACTTCTTCTGGGGTCTCTGCCGACCAATCCAGTTTATACTGGCTGCCGCGGGTATAAAAAAGCGGAAAGTTTTGTGTTTGATATCCGATGACACCGACCCGGTTGGTTTCAAGGTATTCAAGCGTGGCGGGGATATCCATAAACGCTTTTGCGCCAGCGCATACAGTGATACAGGGATAATCTGCCAGGGCAACCAGATCAGAGGAAATATCAAGGGTCTGAAAGCCATCAGGACCAACGCCGCCAATGCCGCCGGTGACGAACACGTTAATCCCTACCGCTGAGGCTATGGCCAGGCTGGCGCTGACCGTGGTGGCGGCAGACAGTTTGCGCGCCAGAATGAAGGGGATGTCACGGTCACTGGCTTTAAGGATATTATTGTCCGTGGCGATCCATTCAATCTCGTCACGAGTCAGTCCAACTTTCATTTTGCCATCGCGGATGGCGATGGTGGCCGGGATGGCGCCAGCCTGGCGCACGATCTCTTCCACTGCCAGGGCGGTTTCCATATTCTGCGAGTAGGGCATGCCGTGGGCAATAATGGTGGATTCAAGCGCAACAATGGGGGCACCGGTGCGCAAGGCATCTGCAACGTCTTTTCTGATTTCGATTTCATGTTTATTCATTTTTTCTCCGATTTACCGTTCGTCAAAGGGTAAGCGTAATTGTTAGTGTTATGTTTTATAAGATGAACTCAAATCGTTCACGCCAGTTTTTTGAGCTGATCAATCAATTCTACTTCATTGTTCTGATGCAAAATTTGAGTCAGGTCAGAGAGGGTTGGTGCATGTTCGTGCGCCCCCATGTGAGTGACAATATGCACCGCAGATGCACAGCCCAATTTGCATGCTTGAAGGAGCGGTAAACCCTTTAACCAACCCGTCAAAAAGCTGCCGCAGAAAGCATCTCCTGCACCGGTGGTATCCACCACTTTTTCGATTGGGTTCATTTTAACAAATTGATTAATATCGTGTGTTGAGAGCAGGCAGCCCTCACCACCCAAAGTGACCACTATAGTGCTCACGCCCCGCCTTCTTAAAATATGTGCAGCCTTGACGGGATCTTGCTCTCCAGTGAGCAGCAATACTTCATCCAGGTTGGGAAAGATAAAATCCAACTGGGCCAACAACTCGTCCATTTCGCTGCTGCTTTGTTTTGAAAAAAGATAAGAGGGGTCAAGCGATACAGCCAATCCGTTGCGCTTTGCCTCACGTAAAAGGGTCCATGCGGTTCGCCGAGAATTTGACTGTTGAAAGCTGTAGCCTGAAAGATGCAGGCAGTGGTGGTTCTTCCAGAGTGATTGAGGGGGCAGGTCAGGCGGGTCTGATTCATTCACCCCCCGATAAGAGTGGAACCTGCGTTCACCAGCAGAATCCACTATGGCGACACAAGTGCCGGTTTTGCCGGTAGTCTTTTTTAAATGACGAGTATTGACATTGAATCTGCGAAAATCTTTTAACAGTGGTTTCGTCCAAATGTCGCTGCCAAGGCTGCCCAAAAAGGTAACCGGCTGACCAAGACTGCCGGCGATGGCAGCACAATTTGCGGCAGAACCTCCAGGTGAAAAACCCAGGTCATCCACTTTAATGTCGGTATCACCCGCTTCGGCTGATTCGGTTTTAAGCAGGATGTCCATTTCGACATCGCCGTAAATGAGTAAACGTTTTTGAGTCATGACAGAATCTATCCTGGGATTAATGGTAACCGTTTTCGCCAGATTTATCGAGGTCGGAATTCAATTGAAGTATGTTCGATCAGAAAAAATCGCTATAATAATTTATGTGAACAAGTAATCTGTAGGAGAAAAGAATGAAGTCGATCCGCTTAATAACGCTGCTGATTTGTCTGCTATTTTTGATGGCATGCTTTCCCTTTTCTTTATTTAAAGCGGATACTTCAGAAATTCTGGTTACTGAAATCTCAACAGAAAATTCAATTGACGGTGAATCCACACCCCTTACACCAGACGATGTTACGGAACTTCAGCCCGTTTCACAGGATGACTTTGGTGAAAGTGCACGTGTCCATTTAGAAGTATTAGCTGGAGAGATAGGCGACCGGCTCGCCGGTACGGGCAACGAAACCAGGGCTGCAGAGTACATCAAAAGCCAATTTGAAGCCTTTGGTTATACCGCCGAAACCCAGTGGTTCACCGCTTATGATGATTATGAAGGTGTAAGCTTTGATTCATCCAATATTATCGCGGTCAAACATGGTCGCTCAGACAAGCAAATCATCGTTGGTGCACATTATGATTCTGTAAATGATGATGGCAGCCAGGGCGCGGATGACAATGCCTCGGGTGTTGCCGTGCTGCTTGAAACGGCTGAACGTGTTTTTGATGAAGAAACCCCTTACACTATTGTATTCGTCGCTTTTGGCGCAGAGGAGGTTGGGCTTTGGGGCTCTGCCAATTATGTTGACGAATTGATTCAAAGTGAGCAAAAAAACATTATTGGCATGGTCAATCTTGATAGTCTGATCGCAGGGGATAAAGCCTATGTCTATGGCAACGAAGGCCGTGGCAGTATGCGCGATTGGGTGCTGGAGAATGCGAAACAAAAGGGAATAAGGATTGAAGGCAAGACGGATGAAGACCTGTACTATGAGGATGGAACCCCATGCGAGTGTTCAGATTTTGATGCATTTGAAAAAGCGTATATTCCATATGTGTTTTTTGAAGCAACTAATTGGGATCTATCGTCAGACGGCATGGTTCAGGTTGATCCTCAATATGGTGTAAATGGAGAGATCAGGCACACTGAATTTGACACAATCGAATATATTGATGAGACTTTTCCAGGTCGAATTGAAGATCATCTCAACACTTTTGTTACGCTGTTGTTTGATTTAGTGACTCAATATTAGGATATTTGGCAGAAAAAAAATGAGCGATTATCTTGCAGCTACCAGTTGAGAAATGCCCCTCTTAACTATATCTTTACTTTATCGGCTCGACCAACTTTATGAAATATTTTATCAGCGTACATATTCTGGTCGGCAAGTTTGAGCGCTTTCATCAGATCAAACAATTCTGTTGTTGCACACCCCAGAGAAATTTTTAATGGAAGATCCGTCTGCCCGGAATTATAGTCACCGATCTTGTTCTTAATACGCTCTACAATGGTCTTAACCATTGCAGCATCGGTCCGCGGCAGCAACATAGCAAATTCATCTCCTCCGATGCGAGCAACAATATCACCATTGCGCATTCCAGAGCTGAGTATATTTGCCCCCCGCTTTAATAGTTCATCTCCGGCAGCGTGGCCCCTGGTGTCATTTGTGTATTTCAAACCATCAATATCCGCCATAATAACACTAACCGGAAAATCCCTTCCCTGTGCAAAACGCTCCAGCTCCGCTTCAAAGAAATTGCGGTTATACAAACCGGTCATGGCATCGCGGCTGCCCTGATAGCGAAGCTGTTCTTCGAGTTGTTTTCGCTCGGTAATATCGAAACAATGTCTGATATACCCCACAAACTCACCGTTACTATTATAAGTTGGAGTCCCTAAATCCTGAATCCAACGATAATCTCCGCTCACATGACGCATTCGGTATTCCATATCAAATTTTTCGCGTTTTTCAAAAGCAGTAATATAAGTATGCAAACAGTGATCGTAATCATCTGGATGGAGACCTTCAGTCCAACCATTGCCCAGTTCCTGCTCCAGGGTACGTCCGGTGAAGCGCAGCCAGGGTAAATTGAAATAATTACACAATTTATCGGTTCCAGAGGTCCAGATCAAGACAATGCCTGAATCAGCCAGGTTATGGTATTGAAACTCTTTTTCTCGCAAATCTGCTTCAGTTTGAATACGCTGGGCAATCTCAGTTTGGGCTTGCTGCAGGTTTTCTCTTGTATTTTGGGCAAGCAGATCCACGGCAATAGCCGCAATGAGGAAGAGAATAGACACCATTGCCAGGGAAGCCCAAGTGGCGCCGACGCCTTCAAAAGGTTTGGTGTGAAACCAGCCCTGGTTTTCGCCAATTGCCAGCCAGCTTATGGCAAGTATCGTTGTAGCAACACTGATCTTAAAATGGAGTCTATCAAGTGTTAAACCGGAGAAAATTATTACAATTGGCAGGGCGATGATAGATAAATCTCTAATTCCCTGACCTATAGTTGCTATGAAAGTGAGTGTGAAAAGGACGCTTAAAACTGTACTGAAGCTGCTGAATTGCAGTTTTCCGCGTCTGACCATAACAAAGGGGATGATGAGTAAAATGCAGCCGGCAATTGTTGCCGCCACCAATATCCAATCTTTGAATAAAATTCCAAAGAATGCAGCAAAAGCATAGGCTCCCCACGAAATATAAATGAGGACCGAAATTAGTCGCGCAACGCGTCGATCTTCTTCTTTATCAAACTCAAAGCTTGTTAACGAAGATCTCATCGAAATCTTTTCCCAAAACCACTAAAATTCCTGACTGCTACATGATCGAACAGGTTTATGAAAATGCCTATTTACAAAGTAAATTATGAGCGATATTATCTGAATTGTTTTAAATTATACCCACTTCTGATTGAATAATATATAGTTTTATTATGCTTGGCTTTAAATAAGAGAAGCCAAGAGGGTTTAATAAAGAATTAGACATCTTCTGGCATACACTGCTAACGTTGAATCAGAGCTCGATATCAGAACACCCCCTGGGGACGCCCCCAACCTGATAACAAAAGAGAGCCCGAATAGGCTCTTTAAATTGTGACACCCTACGGGTGTTCGCTGCGCTCATCACACCAGGGGCTCGATATTTTCCCCCGAATGGGGGAATATCACACCCCAAGGGTGCCCTGAACCTGGTAACAAAAAAGAGCCCGAATAGGCTCTTTAAATTGTGATCCACCAGGGGCTCGAACCCTGAACCTGCTGATTAAGAGTCAGTTGCTCTACCATTGAGCTAGTGGACCATGGTGATTTGTTCGTCGGTTATTATAATCCAAAAGGGGCCTCTGTCAATGTGGGCTGACTGAAGCATGAACGATTCAGAATCAGGTTAGGAGGACACAAAAATACCTTCGCGGATCACAGAGTCCGCGAAGGTTATGATCGTTAAGGTACACAAGTAACCGGGATGGTCACCGCCCCAAATTCCTGGTGATTGGGATAGTCATTATAGAAAGAAACGGTCACCGGCCCGGTAGTAGTGACAGGTAGTGCATACACAGGGGTCGTCTTTGCGCCGGCAGCATCAAATGTGAGTTCCATAGTGCCAGAATTACCCAGCGAAGTAATGAAATAGTAGGTAATCTTGCCAGAGGTGTTGGTTGTGACTGATGCGGTGATTGCCAAATTAACCGGGCAAACGCCATTATGATCCGCTGGTGTTATGGATACTGTCGCGGCTGTCACAGCTAAATTTTGATCCACTTTAATCCTGACCCAAAAAGATCCATCGGCATTGGCACCCAAGCCGAAAGTCGTGCCTTTATCGGTTTGCAGCATCCATTTACCCTGATAAGTCTTGGTGGTGCCCGGCGATTTCATCTTCACTGATAAATCAATGCTGTTGCCAGGCAGAACCGTCTGCCCAATAGATACTGAAGCCGGCCCGCCCAGCGCATCTCCGCTGATGAAAACAAGCTTGAAACCAGGCGTCCAGGTGCCGGTGCCGCCGTTGGTAACACGCCATGTTTTGGTAAATTCCGTGTTGGGTTTAACCAATGTGTCATCCGGGAATGTAACATCAACCACTTTGCTGATTCGGAAGGTAGGCGCGGGTGTATTGGTTATGGTAGGGGTAGGCGGCAACAAAGTTGCTGTGTGCGTGGCCGTAGGCAGTTCCGCACCAGGGGTGTTGGTCGCGATGAGAGGTATAACCGGGGTTTCATTGACGGCCAATTGTGTCTGCATGGCAACAACGGTTTGGGCAACACTTGTTTGCTGAACGGTGATTTCTGATGTGTCTGAGTTGCCATTAGGCAAATTGCATGCAGATAAACTTAGACATATGGCAATCACCAGCCATGTTTTAGACTTCATTAAGTGTTTTTTCATTCTTCTCCCAAAAATTACCATCATAAATCAACCTGTTCAAGTCCTTGTAGGTGTTAATTTCCCTCAAAATTGAATATACCAAATTTGAATCTTCAAGACAAGGTGGTTGGAATTATGATCAAATGAAAGGTGAATTCAAAAATTATTTTGTGGGGGGATACCAAAACGAATCTTCACTCAGATAACGGAGGATAAATATCAGAATTGTTGAATGGTCTTCCTAAAGAAAAGGGTTCCGATGGTTGCCATGAGAATTACACCGGCACTGATCATGAGTGTAGCAGGCTCACCAAAGGCTGTCGCTAATCCGCCTGCCACCAGTGCGCCAATGGGCATGCTGCCAAAGAACACCAGTGTGAAAACACTCATCACCCTGCCCCGCATCTCATCTAACACATAAGACTGAATCAAAGCGTTACTTATATTCAAGACTGACATCAAACACCAGCCCATCAGAACCAACAACATGATAGACCCAGGAATCCAGCGCATAAAAGCAAATGCAAATAATGCCAAAGGCATTAAATACCAACCCGCCAGCCAGATTTTATTGCGCACAAAGTGCGAACTAATATATGCAATCATCAATGCACCAATCAATGAGCCTGCGCCGCGGGCAGTCAATAGCAATCCATTTAATCTAACATCTCCCCCAAGGATTTTGACCGACCAGGCTGGCATTAAAGTCATCAAACTAAAGCCAAAAACCGAAAGCACTGCCACGTATCCTAACAATAGGCGGATTCTGGGTTCATTAATTACATACTTCAACCCTTCAGTCAATTTCGTAAAGGGCGAGCCAATTGAAGGTAAAACTAATCTAGGAGGCAACTTCATTAATAGTAAAGCACTAATGACAGCAATGAAACTGATCGAGTTGATTGTGAAGCACCAGGCGGGACCAAACCATGCATAGACCAGCCCGGCCATCGCAGGGCCGACAATTGCTCCGAGATTGAAGATGGTACTGTTTAACGCAATAGCGTTCGACAGATTTTCTCGCTCTACCAGATCGACCACAAAAGCCTGGCGGGCTGGCGCATCAAATGAGTTGGCCACTCCCAAAAAGAAGGCCAGCACGACGATATGCCATGGCTGGATTAAGTGGGTAAAAGCCAGTACAGCCAGAATCCCCGCAAGCACCATCATGGCTGCTTGTGCAATTACAATCACTTTTCGTTTTGAAAAACGGTCTGCGGCAAGGCCGCCTAACAATGTAAATATAATAGTGGGGATTCCATTGGCAAAGCCCACAATCGCTAAATAGGCGGCAGATTGTGTTAATTCATAAACCAAAAAATTTTGCGCTGTAGCTTGCATCCAGGTGCCAGCCACCGAAACCACTTGTCCAATAAACCACAAGCGAAAATTCGGAGATTTAAGAGAAGTAAATGTTTTGCTGATATTCAATGATTTCATAGATATATGATTTCTGTTATACCACAGGTTCTTTTTTTCCCTTGTTCCAGCTCCAATTCATCCAAAGCCTGCTTTCTTGACCATTCAGGTACAAGATGTTATGATTTTTTTCCGAGGTAAAGCATGACTGACAAAGCCAACATACCTTCCGAAACCTTACCGGAAGATGATTTACAGCTCACAGAACCTGAAGAGCAAATCGAAACAAATAAAACGATTACCTTTGACCAAATTTGGAATAAGATCCTGCATTTTGGCTTAGGAGAAACAACTGTACGTATTGGAACAGCGGTTGCATCGCTAATATTGATCGCATTGGTCGTTTGGGTAATGAGTCGCTTTTTCTTAAAAGCTGAAAAAAGCAATGATCTGCCAACCGCACCCATTAGCGCACTTGAATCAACCCCTGTGGTTTTTAATGCCGGCGGCTTGAACCCAATATTGTCAAGCGGTTTCAGTGTCTTTCGTAAAGCTCAATTACACACCATTCTTCCGCCAAAGCCACGCTCAACCATGACCGAATATACCATTGTCGAAGGGGATTCCCTCTTTGGCATTGCCGAGAAGTTTGGATTAAAGCCTGAGTCATTACTTTGGAGCAACCAACACATTCTTGGCAATGATCCACACAATATTTACCCTGGCGTCACCATTCTGATCCCACCCTTTGATGGTGCTGTTTACATTTGGGCTGAAGGCAGCGGCTTGAACGGTGTGGCGAAGTTTTATAATGTCACACCCGATGCAATCGTTGATTGGCCAGCCAATCAGTTAGACCGCGCCACATTGGGTGATTTCTCTTTTCCCAATATTCCCATCGGAAAACTGCTTTTTATCCCCAATGGATATGGTGAATTTTCTGATTGGCTTGAACAGTATACCCGCGATGAACCAGCAACCTCTTCAATCACAGGCAGCGCTTGCGGCATCATAACGGCTGGTTACATCGGCAGCGGAACCTTCATCTGGCCGACCACCGAAACCTGGATCTCTGGTTATGATTATTCACCCTCTACCAACCACCGCGCCATTGATATTGCCGGTTCAATTGGCAACATCATTTACGCAGTGGATGACGGTGTGGTGGTCTATTCAAACTGGAACGTAAATGGTTATGGCAACCTTATTGTGGTTGACCACGGCAACGGATGGCAATCGGTTTATGCTCACCTCGACAGTTTCTTAAAATACTGCGGTGACAATGTCAGCCAGGGCGAACAAATCGCCACCCTTGGCAACACGGGCAACTCCACCGGCCCGCATCTGCATTTTGAATTAAGAAGCGAAGATTACGGTGCAGTCAATCCGCATGATTTTCTAATTCTGCCCTAATCAAAACTCAAGAACAGCCTTCGGGCTGTTTTGTGTTTTATGGCGCTCGCGCTTGTATAATAGGGATGCATATGAATCCTGTTACTCAGATTCGACCTTCACCCATCGCCGGCTCCTGGTATTCTTCAAAAGCAGATGAACTGCATGAAGAGCTTGAGGGGTATCTCAATGCAGCCAAAAATCCTGCGCTGCATGGGCAATTGGTAGGGCTGATCGCGCCTCATGCCGGATATTTTTATTCTGGCCCGACTGCCGGTCACGCGTTTAAAACGGTCAAAGGATTCGCTTTCGATCTGTGCGTGGTGGTATCACCCATTCATGAATACAAGCCTTATCCCCTGGTGACCTCTGCTCACAACGCCTATGCCACCCCGCTTGGTCAGGTCGAAGTTGCGCATGATTTAGTCGATAAACTCAATCTTCTTTTGAAAGGTGCCGGTTTAACCCCTGCCCAACCCATAGCTAATGACCGCGAACATTCGCTTGAAATTCAACTACCATTTTTGCAAACAGCCTTAGCGGAACCTTTTCGCTTGCTGCCGCTGATGGTGCGTTCTTCTGACCCCGCTTATCTCAGCAAAGCGGCCCTCGTCCTTGCTGATCTCCTCCGCGATAAAAATGCGCTGGTGGTGGCCAGCACAGATCTCTCTCATTTTTATGACGATTCCACCGCCAACGCACTGGATCAGGTGATGTTGAAGTGCATAACAGACTTCTCACCCAAGGGTGTCTTGCAGGCTGAAGCCAACCAGCAAGGCTTTGCCTGCGGATCTGGCGCGGTGGCACTGGTTTTATGGGCTGCCAAAGCCCTGGGGGCAAACCAGGTTACCCTGCTCGACCACAGCACCTCAGCCAGGGCATCCAAAGACACGAGCAGCGTGGTGGGTTACGGTGCGCTGGCCATCACCCGACAAGAGGCTGTTTGAGCGCTCCCCGTTTTGCCCGTGTTGCGGTAAACATCACACAACTCACAGGGTTGTTTGATTACGCCATTCCTGAAGAGTGGCAAGATCAGGTCAAACCAGGCTCGCTGGTGACCATCCCTTTTGGTAGACAGCTCACCCAGGGCATCGTGCTGATGCTTACCGACGACCCGGCAGTGCCTAACCCCAAAGTATTGGATTCATTGGTTGAGAAAGAGGCCGTGGTCACGCCTCAGCAAATCAAACTGGCGCAGTGGATGGCTGATGAAAACCTGAGCAGCCTCTCTGCCTGTCTGGAGTTGATGCTGCCACCGGGGTTGTCACAACATGCAGACATTCTGGTGCATCTTGTTGAAATACCTCAAGATGTCGAATTGACACCCCTGCAAAATCGAATAATTAGTCTGCTCCAAAAGCGCGGTGATTTACACGGAAAGCAGCTTGATCACTCTCTGCCACATATGGACTGGCGTAAAAGCCTGCCCGGTTTGGTGAAGAAGGGAATTGTGCTCAGCAGCCCGATCTTGAAACCGCCCTCCGCGAAGGCCAAGACTGGCCGGGCAGTGAAATTCGTCGCCATGCCCGAAACGGATGAAGCATTAAAAAGCCTGGGCAAAACTGGCAGCGCGGCACATTCTCGCCGCTTGAAGGCCCTGCAATTCCTGCAAAACGAACTGGGTGAGGTCAAGCTGCCTTTTGTTTATGCTGAAACAGGCGCCAATGCTGCCGATCTAGCCTTGCTGGCTGAACACGGATTTATTGACTTCTCTGAAGTCGAAATCCAGCGTGACCCGCTGGCAAAGCTCAACCCGGAGAACATCAAACCACCGCAGCTTACTGCTGAACAAGCGTCTGTGGAGGAGCGGCTCAAGCAGCAACTCAACGGCCTGGAACCCAATCTGCCCAACCTGTTACAGGGTGTGACCAGTTCAGGCAAGACCGAGGTTTATCTGCACGCCGTGGAAGAAGCTTTGCGACTTGGCAAACAAGCCATCATTCTGGTACCCGAAATATCGCTTACCCCGCAAACCGTCAACCGCTTTTTGGGGCGCTTTCCAGGGCGGGTGGGGTTGATTCACTCGAAACTTTCGGATGGTGAACGCTACGATACCTGGCGCAGAATTAGAAGCGGTGAAATATCCGTGGTTGTAGGCGCGCGCAGTGCGCTCTTTGCCCCACTCAATAATCTAGGGTTGATTGTGATTGATGAGTGCCACGATGGCTCATACCACCAGGAAGACATTGAACCGCGCTATCAAGCGGTTAGCACAGCCATTGCTTATGCACGTCTGACCAATGCGATATTCATCATGGGGTCCGCTACACCTGAAGTGGAGCAGCGCTTTTTATTCAAACAAAACAAATGGAACATTTTTGAGCTGCCCAACCGCGTGCTGGCGCACCAGGCACTTTACCCTGATCCCTCGGAAGCACCTGCTGCCACACTACCCATGCCTGATATTGAAGTGGTGGATATGCGCGGAGAACTGGTGGCAGGCAACCGTTCGCCTTTGAGCCGCGCACTTCAAATCGGCATCACTGAGGTGCTTGAAAGAGGGTCCCAGGCCATTTTGTTCCTCAATCGGCGCGGAAGCGCTTCATATGTCTTTTGCCGGGATTGCGGCCATGTGCTGCGCTGCAGCCGCTGCAATGCACCAATGACCTTCCATGAACACGAATCTTTACTGGTGTGTCACCAGTGCAATGCCAAACGGCAGATGCCGCAAAAGTGTCCACAGTGCGGCAGCTCGCGTATCAAGCAGTTTGGATTAGGCACCGAAAGCCTGCAAAAAATGATCGCGGAACAATTCCCAAAAGCCAGAACCTTGCGCTGGGATGCAGACACCGCCAGAAAGAAAGGTGCGCACGACCTGATTATGGATCAATTTGCCCGCGGTCGGGCAGACCTGCTGATCGGCACACAGATGATCGCCAAAGGGCTTGACCTGCCCAACGTCACCCTGGTGGGGGTGGTATTGGCGGATGTGAGCCTGAACCTGCCCGATTTCAGGGCTGCAGAACGTACTTACCAATTGATTACGCAGGTGGCAGGTCGCGCTGGCCGCAGTTCTCAAGGCGGAAAGGTGATCTTGCAGACCTTCCAGCCAGAGCATTATGCCATTCAAAAAGCTGCTGCCTATGACTTCACCGGTTTTGAAAAGACCGAACTGCAATACCGCCAACAAACAGGTTATCCGCCTTATACGAGACTCTTAAAAATTGAACTGAGTCATTACAACGCAAGCCAGTTGGAGCGTGCAGCGATTGAAACCGGCGAACGCATTCGACACTGGTTGTTTGAAAAAGATTGGGAAGAATCGGTGATGATCGGCCCTTCACCCTGTTTTTACCAGAGAAGCAATGGCCGCTACCGCTGGCAGATCTTGCTGCGCGGACATAGGCTGGTAGACCTGATGCGCGCGCATCCGCTGGCGACCTGGCAGCCCGTCGGAGTGCAGGTGGAGATCACGGTGGACCCGGTAAATTTGTTATAGGTACCAAAATCCCCTGCGGCTATAAACACCGCAGGGGATTTTTTATATTTCTTTGTTGATTATGGCAATACTTGCCAAGGATTGAGATATTGACCATCTCGACGAATTTCATAGTGCAAATGTCCGCCGGTGGATTTACCAGTGTTGCCCGATAAGGCAATCCCTTGACCCGATGAGACATCTTGCCCGCATGAAACATACAATTGGCTTAAATGGGCATATATGGTTTTGTAGCCATTATTGTGGTCAATGGCCACCAGATTGCCATAACCGCTGTCATTCCAACCTGCATAGACCACTGTTCCCGCAGCAGAGGCAAAAACAGGTGTCCCTTCCGCAGCAGCTAAATCGATTCCAAGATGATAGCTCGTGAAATCAAAACCTGTAAGATATCGACTGCCAACCGGCCATTGCAAAAATCCTCCAATTGGACCGGTTTCAGGCGTTATACAACCACCAGGACCAGCAATGGTTTTAGTGGCGCCAGACCTCGGGGCAAAATCAACCGGAACGATCCACGACACCAATTCACGATATCCACCCGGGATCATCACGTTCACACCAGTCAGATATTCGGTGTTCAGATTGGCGATATCAAGATTATTCCCCGGCCAGGTGATGATCTCATCAGGGTCGGCATAATACTTTTCGGCGATCTTTTCAATGGTATCGCCTTCCTTCCACTTGTAATAAATGCCGTTGGTCGGTGGAATGGTGAGCACCCAACCCTCTTTGAGAAAGGTTGGGTCATCATCAAGCATTTCGTAATTCGCCCACAAAATGGATTCTGCGGTTACACCGTAAACTTTGGCAATGGTAAAAAGCGAATCGCCAGGTACAACCGTGTATTTGACTGCAAACTGCCTGACCCCTTCAGGAACACTGGTGTTAATGTTGGCAACACGGATTAAATTATTAACAGGCAGCCCGGATGCCAAACCTGGCAGGGGGATATTAAGAGAATGAACAGGATCAGCATTTTCAACGATTTCAGTATCAGATTTAAAGGGATTAATTTTTAACAATACCAGGACCAACCCGGCTACTATTAATCCAGTTATACCCCATGAGAGCACCGTTCCCCAATCGAGCGGAGGTCTGGAGACTTTAGTCGTCTCCACTTTTTGAGTCTCAACCTCCGGAGCCTCTTGAGTTTTGGCCTTCTTACTCACTTAGTCCTCCGTTATGTTTTCCAAAAACTCCAGATTGTTTTTGGTTTTTGCCATACGCTGCAAAATGGCTTCTGTCGCCACCGCGGGGTCCATACCAGCACCACCAGGAGGCGGGGTTATCATTTGCAGATACATTCGCCGCACCAACCAAACTCTGGAAAGTATGTCTGGTCCAAGCAGCAAATCTTCACGGCGGGTGGATGAACGTTCAATATCAATGGCCGGGAAAACTCTGCGTTCTTGCAAGCGGCGTGAAAGATGCAGTTCCATATTGCCAGTACCTTTGAACTCTTCGTAAACCACATCATCAAGTCTTGAACCTGTATCCACAAGGGCGGTTGCCATAATGGTCAAGGATCCGCCTTCTTCGATATTACGCGCTGCACCAAAGAATTTCTTGGGCGGATAAAGGGCTGAAGGATCCATACCACCAGACAGGGTTCGTCCTGATGGATTCACCACCAGGTTATAAGCACGTGCCAACCGGGTGAGCGAGTCCATTAAGATTACCACATCGCGACCAATCTCGACAAGACGTTTGGCACGCTCAAGGGTAATCTCTGCCATACGCACATGACTGCTCACCGGCTCATCAAAGGTTGAAGCAACCACTTCGGCATCCACTGACCGATCCATATCGGTGACCTCTTCAGGGCGCTCGCCAATCAGAGCGATGATCAAGTGAATTTCGGGGTTATTGGCAGAGATGGAATTTGCTAACTGTTTCAAGATGGTAGTTTTACCAGCTTTAGGCGGTGAAACGATCATACCGCGCTGTCCGCGGCCGATAGGTGCAATTAAATCGATCAAACGTGATGAAAGGACGGTGCGATCAGTTTCAAGATTAAATCGCTTGTCAGGGAAGATAGGCGTAAGCGATTCAAATGTCTTGCGAACATGAATCTCTTCAGGACTGACTGCGTTAACTGTTTCAACTTTTAATAAACCATAATGTCGTTCTGCGTCGCGGGGAGGCCTGACCACACCGATGACAAAATCACCCATTCGCAGTTCATACCGCCGTAATTGGGCTTGCGAAACATACACATCATCCGGTCCAATAGAGTAGTTATTCCGTAAGAAACCAACCCCTTCGGGGGTGATTTCCAACACTCCACCCCGCACTTCAATACCTTCGGCAGCAGCTTCAGCGCGCCGAATTTGAATGATGAGGTTCTCTTTTTTAAGTCTTTTCGCGTTGGGAATGTTAAGGTCGGTAGCAATCTGACGCAGCGAAGTAAGCGGCGCGCTTTCCATTTCGATTATTTTCATTTATTAGTCACCCGTGAAATTTTTAATTAGAATTATGCCGTTCTTCCCTGTTTAAACAGGGTTTTTGAGACTTTTTGTGATTTTAGCAAGGGATTTTTAGGCGACCTGCTCCCCCACCGAGATACAGGATTAGCCAATTATCTTTTTTCTTTCATTAACTGATTGGTAAAAGTATAACATGGATAAATATGATATGCAAGCACAGAATAAGGACCTTCAATCAACCTTATACAAACAATATCGGATCAGGTTGGTGATTCTTTAGCCAAGATATTCGCGCAAGTGCCTGCTGCGTGTTGGATGCCTCAATTTGCGCAGCGCCTTGGCTTCAATCTGGCGGATACGTTCACGGGTCACATTGAAGTAACGGCTGACTTCTTCAAGTGTGTGGTCTTTGCCGTCTATCAAACCAAAGCGCAATTCTAGCACCTGGCGTTCTCGTTCAGAAAGGGCTGCCAGGGCATTTTGCACCTGTTCGCGCAGCATTTCACGCGCAGCAGCATCCATCGGCTCGAGGGCTTCATCATCTTCAATGAAATCACCCAATTGGCTGCTTTCTTCATCACCCACCGGGCGTTCAAGCGAAATAGGTTCTTCAGCAGACTGCAAGATGCGCTGCACTTTTACGGTTGCCCAGGTCCAGCGTTTTTGAAGTTCGCTGTCAATGGGCTGGTTGGTCTGTCGGGCGCGTTTGATTGCCGCAGCATCTTCAGTGGTCATCAGTTCGCTTTCGAGGGCCAATTCTTCCTGGGTTGGTTCGCGACCAAGCACCTGCACGAGTGAGCGTTGAATGCGCAAAATGCGGGTAATGGCCTCGAAAAGATGAACGGGAATGCGGATGGTGCGCGCATGTTCAGCAATATAGCGGCTGATAGATTGTCTAATCCACCAGGTTGCGTATGTGCTAAATTTGAATCCGCGGGTGGAGTCAAATTTCGAAACCGCCCTTAATAAACCAAGATTGCCTTCCTGAATCAGATCAAGGAAGGATATGCCGCGACCAAGATAGCGTTTGGCAATGCTGACCACCAATCTGAGGTTGGCGCGGATAAGGGTCTGGTTGGCCTCTTCAGCACGATGCTTAATACCATCCATTTCAGAATTAAGTGCATCATCGCTGGGAAGTTGACGTTTGAACCATGCCATTTCAGGCATTACATCCGATTTGGTTAATTTTAGCAATAATGCTTCAGAGACTTTTTCAGGTAAAAGGTACATACCCAAAAAGAGAGTATAGGCATGCCTGACCAATTCTTCCCAAATTGCGTCTTTACCCCATCTGCCGTTATCAAGGTAAGTGCGCAAGTAGGAGGGCACTTCAGCCTGCCAGGTACGCCGCAGTAATTGCGACTCAGCCAGGGTCAAGGACAGGTCGGGGCATTCTGTATGACCAATACGCAAAACATCTTCCTGAAGACGCGTCCATGAGGTGATCATGTCTTCAACAATGCCCACAAAGAGCGCATGAGAATGACCGGCTGCGCCGACCTCAGGTTTTGTGTGATTGACGAGGGTATCCACCCGCACCAGGGCTTCAATTCTGGCTGCGAGGCGGAATTCTGAATCAGCATCTAGCAGGTGAATTTGTCCGATTTCTTTTAAATAAAGACGAACGGGGTCTTCAGAGAGCTCAAGCGCAATACTGGGATCCTCAAGAATTTCTAACGGATCTTCAGCGACAATTTCGCCCCACTCTTCACGAGCCTGAGCCAACGAACGTTCATCCGGCTCCTGCTTGGCGAGCAAATCATCATCTACTGTTTCATTCCCCGACGGGACTTTTATCCCGGCAGTTCTTTTGACACCCCTTTTAACTGCGGCGGGTTTCGCCGGAGTTTTGGGGTTGGCAGAAGAGGTTTGTGTGGTTTTTTTAGGAGCAGTTGGTTTTTTAATCGGCGTTTGGGGCATGGGTTAACTATACCATAATGTTAATATATCAAATTGAGTCAACTGGTTTGGCAAGTGCCATATCTAATTTGCCTCTGGCAATTGTATAATTTAATGTCAAAGAATGCAAATCAGTTTTGTCAAGTTCTGCGGTCTCCTCATCTGATTGGATGAACCTGATTTGGTTTAGCAAAGCATTGATGCGGATCAGTCTCAGGTTGATCAATGAACGAACCAAATCTTCAAATAGTTTGTCTTCATTCTTCTCGGTTATTATCCCAACCCCTGAAAGTTGGGTTAATCGCTCAGCCAGAGATTCAGGAATGCTCTTATGAATAAAATGGATGGTTTCATGCTCGTCCTGGGATAACCCCTTAAATAATGCATCTGCGATGATTTGATGGTCTGAACTGTCAAAGTCGGTAACACCGAGGGTGTCCAATCCGCATTTTTTTAATGTCCTCTCCAACTCATAGTAGCGATGAGGTTGTTGAAGCAATAGTGAAAGACAATGCGCTTCAAGATTGGAAATTCGTTTATCCACCCCAAACTCATTTTGTTTGGGGTTGCGCTGCTGCACTGGTTCGTCAATACGCTGCGCTCTACGGCGCGGTTTTTGTTGCACGCGCTGACTTCCCAACAAAGAACGTTCATCCACTTTAAGCAGGCGGGCAAGCTGCTGCCGGTAGGTGTCTCTCTCAATTGGAGAAGGAACGTCTTCAATCAGCGGCAAAATCTGGGCGGCCACGGCAGTCTTAACTTTGGCGTCTTCGAGGTTTTGGCTTTTTGCCAGAGTTTCCATCACATGCACAACGATCGGACGGGCCGCTGCGAGGATGGCCCGCCACTCTTCAGGGTCTCGCAAGACCACTTCGTCAGGGTCCATGCCGTCGGGGATGGTGGTCACGCGTACATCTGCTTGCAAGCGGGCTTCATGGCGCAAAAGACCATGGGCATCAAAGGTCAGTTCGGTTTCGTGGTCAAGGGCACTGCGAGCCAAGTCAAGACCGCGCAGGGTGGCCTTTTCGCCCGCGGCGTCGGCATCCAGGGCTAGTACGATGCGTCGGGTGAATTTTTTAAGCAGCCTGAACTGGTCTTCGTTCAGCGCTGTACCCATCGGTGAAACGGTGTTGTCAAAACCGGCCTGATGCAAGATGATCGCGTCCAGATAACCTTCAACAATCACCACCTGATCCTGGGCACGGATGGGTTTGCGCGCAAAATTCAAGCCATAAAGCAGATGGCTCTTGTCAAAGAGCACGGTCTGCGGTGAGTTTAAAAATTTGGGAATATCGTTGGGGTCAAGGATGCGTGCACCAAAACCGGCCATCTTTCCAGCCGCATCGCGGATGGGGAACATGACCCGATTGCGATACTTGTCATACACCCCGCCAGATTCACGCGGTACCACCAGACCGACAGCCAGTAGATCATCAGTCGAGAACCCCTTGGCGCTGAAATGATTGACCATGCCGTCGTAACCCGAAGGGGAATAACCCAGCCCAAAAGTCTGGATGGTTTCAGGGTTTACGCCGCGCCGGGTAAGAAAATCAAGAGCAGGCTGCCCCGCGGGGGTTTTAAGCAATTGGAATTGATAAAAATTCACCGCTTCTTCGAGTAATTCGCGCAGACGTTCGTATTCATCTTCTGCTGCTTTGCGTTCAGGCGTGAAAGTTTCAAGGGTGACGCCGGCGCGTTCAGCCAGGCGGCGCAGTGCTTCTGCGAAATCCCATCCTTCGCGCTTCATCATGTACTTAAAGATGTCGCCGCCTTCATTGCATTGCCCGAAACACCTCCAGGTGCCTGATTCGGGGAAAACCGCGAAGGCGGGTGTTTTGGCATTAGGATGGAATGGGCAGAAACCGGTATAACTTCTGCCAGACCGTCGCAGTTTTACGGTCTCCGAGACGATATCTACAATATCCAGACGTGCTTTAATTTCATCTACTGCTGTCATAAGGCAAGGTTATTATTTATCCTGCAATCCAAAAAGGGTTGAGCAAATCCACCTTAACCACCGCTTCAGTTTAGAAACCTTCGAGGCAAGAGAAATCAGCGGTGCCCTTGGCCAGAGCAGCGATGCGCTGCAGCATCCCCAGGCGGTTGGCGCGCACTTTTTCATTCTCTGCCATCACCAGCACGGCATCAAAGAACTGGTTGACTGCCGGGATGATGGGCTGGAAAGCTTCAATCAAGTCATCCACCGAGCCAGCCTTACGGGTGAGTTTTTCAACCTTTTCGATTTCTTTATAAAGCGCTTCTTCTGATTTTTCTTCAAAGTAGGCAGGGTCAACCATAAAGACCGTTTTCTGATCACGGGTGATGCGCACGCAGCGTGCGTAAGCCGGCAGGATGGTCGCCCAATCGGCATGGTTCACCCATACGCTCAATTCACGCACCGCGCGGATGACGCCTGCGGGGTTCGATTGCTGTTCGGCTAGTACAGCTTCAACCACATCATAACGGAACCCCTGGTCGGTGAGGCTGTTCTTGAGACGCCCAACGATGAAATCGAGGCTGGCCTTTAAACTATCAGAGGTCACGGCGATGGGCATGTTTTGTGAGGCCATTTCAAGACCAGATTTGAGATCAAAATTAAGGTCAAACGATGAAAGGCACTGCACCAACCCAAGGGCGGTGCGGCGCTGTGCAAAGGGGTCTTTGGTGCCCGTAGGCGCTAAACCGGCAGCGAAGAGCCCGGCCAATGAATCCAGGCGGTCGGCCAGACCGATGACCAGGCCAATCTTGCTGGAAGGCACTGCGTCGCCCATGAAACGCGGCAAGTAATGTTCAAAGAGCGCTTGTGCCACTTCTTCATTCTCGCCTGAAGCCTTGGCATAATAGCGCCCCATCACCCCCTGCAGGGAGGTGTTTTCAACCACCATATGGGTGACGAGATCGGCCTTGCACAGTTCCGCGGCGCGCAGAGCGGATTGCTGTTCGGCGGCTGACAACCCCAACTGCGGACCGAGTGCTTCAACCATCTTGCGGATGCGCACTGATTTGTCGAGCATGGATCCCAGTTTTTGCTGGAAGGTCAGCGTGCCCAATTTCTCGAGCATGTCTGAGAGTTTGTGTTTGAGGTCTTCATTGATGAAGAAATTGGCGTCTGCAAAGCGGGCGCGGATGACCTGTTCATTACCGTCGGTAACCACATCCAGACCCTGCTTGTCGCCGTTACGCACGGCTATGAAGTGCGGCATCAATTTGCCTTCTTTGCTGAGCACCGGGAAGTAACGCTGATGCTTCTTCATTACCGAGATCAACGCCTCAGTAGGCACTGAAAGGTGTGCAGAATCAAAAGTACCCAATAAAGCGGTAGGGGCTTCAACAAGAGTGTTGACCTCATCCAAAAGGTCTTCATCCACTTTTTCAAGGGCATTCACCCCGGCCATGATCTTGTAGACCTGGGCACGGATGGTTTCTTTGCGCTCGGCAGGATCCACCATGATGCCCTGGGCTTTCAACTGGTCAAAATAATCCCTGGCATCTTTGACCGGCAGTTCCTGCGGCTCAATAAAGCGTAAGCCGTGTGTGACGGCAGCGGCGGTGAGGCCGGCATATTCAAAGGGGATCGAGGCGGTGCCCAGCATGGCCAGCAGCCAGCGAATGGGACGTGAAAAGGCCACATTGGTGAAGTTCCAGCGCATGACCTTGTCAAACTTAATCCCGGCCACCAGGGCAGGAAGTGCTTCTAGCAACACATCGTATGCCGGGCGGGTGGATTCTTTTACCAATGCCACCATGTAGCGGCCGCCGTCAATCTCGCGGACCTCAAGGTCTTTGACACTGACTCCCTTGCCCACAGCAAAACCTTCAAGGGCGCGGGTGGGTTGACCGGTAGTATCGAAGGCGCGGCTTTCGGGGGGACCTTTCACCACGGTGGTGCGTTCAGCCTGTTGATCGGCGAGACCGTCAACATAGATGATCAAACGGCGCGGAGTGCCAAGAATCTTAACATCGCCATGAGAAAGACGCAGTTCATCCAATAGGGCGGGTACGCGCTCGGTGAGCTGCTCCAGCGCGGATTGCAGGTCGGCGGCGGGTAGTTCTTCGGTGCCAATTTCGACCAGGAAAGGTGCAGGGCCAACCGGCAGTGTAGCTTTTGCATTTTTTGTGACTACTTTGGTTTCATCAATCAAACTTTCGTTCAACCAGGGGAATTCAAGCTTGCGACGCTGCTCGACATAAGCCTCAGAATTGCGATGGGCCATTTCACGCATGCGTCCAAACAACGCCTGGCGTTCGGTGACGCCTACTGCGCCTCGGGTGTCAAGAATATTAAAAGTGTGTGAACACTTGAGAATATAATCGTGAGCCGGAAGCACCAATCCGTTCTTCAAGGCTTCTTCGGCTTCTGCTTCATAAAGTGCATAAAGTTGACGCATGCGGTCAACGTCTGCAATTTCAAAATAATACTTGCTGTGCTCCACCTCGCCCTGGAAGTTAATCTCGCCGTAGGTGTGATCCTTGTTCCAGTGCATGTTGCGCGCATGCGAAATGCTCTGCAAGGGCATGGCGATGCGCTCAAGGCCGTAGGTGATCTCAACAGCCACCGGGTCGAGGGTGATGCCGCCGGCCTGCTGAAAGTAAGTGAATTGAGTAATTTCCTGGCCGTCCATCCAGACTTCCCAGCCGAGACCCCAGGCACCCAGCGCGGGCTGCTGCCAGTTATCTTCGACAAAACGGATGTCATGTTCACGCGGGTTGATTCCCAGCGCTTCAAGAGATTTCAGATAGAGTTCCTGCGGGTTACCGGGATCAGGCTTAAGGATGACCTGAAATTGATAATGCTGCTGAAAACGATTGGGGTTTTCGCCGTAACGTCCGTCATCAGGCCGAATGGAGGGCTCTACATATGCCACATTCCAGGGTTCGGGACCTAAAACACGCAAAAAGGTACCAGGGTTCATCGTACCGGCGCCAATCTGGTTGTAATAAGGCTGCCAAATCAAACAGCCCTGGTCAGCCCAGAATTTTTGCAGGGTCATGATCACGGATTGGAAATCAAGGGGTTCTTTCATACAACCTCCCGCGCTTGCGGCGAATTTTTAAGTGTTCCAATTATACCCTGACGGTAATTGATTTGAGCGTATTCAAATGGGTTTTGAAATTTTTAGTTTTGAATTTGTTTGAAGAATTCGGGGGTGTTGAGTTTTCGCTCGAGATGATAGGTCAAATAATGATTCATTAGCGCTTCAACTTCTGACCTGGTCTTCGGTGTTGGGTCGGCTTTGAGTGAAGTTTTGTAGTCACTGCGCTGAAAATGGCGCATGAAGCGCAGCGCATCCATTGAGATCAGGCGGGAATCGTCACTGCGTGCGCCGCAGCTCGGGCACAACACACCGCCCAGCTCGGCGGAGAAAAATTGATCTTCAGCTTGAATTTCTTTGCGGCATTTTGCGCATTCAAACAACATGGGGCGAAACCCTTGCAAGTCGAGCAGGCGCATTTCGTAGAAACGTAATGGCACAAAGGAATCCTGAGTCTCTGACAATCGCTTGAGGGTATCCACCACAAGTTGATATAACTGCCAGTTCTGACCTTCTTCAAAGGTGAAGCGGTCCAGCAGCTCAATCACATAAGCAGCGCGTGTCATCAATTGCAGGTCTTCACGCAGCGGCGAAAAAGCGTCAATCGTTTCGGCATCCGTGACGATCCACAAATCGTGCGCTTTGGCCAGCATCAGAGTTGAATGAGAAAAAGGTTCGAGGTGCCCCGCCTTGCGGGATTGCATCTTGCGCACACTCTTGGCAATCGCGCGCAGTTTTCCATGCGACTTTGTAAAAACTGTCAGCAGCCGGTCGGCTTCTCCCCAATTGGTATGGTGGAGCACGATGGCTTCAACCCGCAGGGTTCTTTCTGTTTTGGGCACTTCTGCCTCAGATCAGGTCTTTGGGGGTAAAGGCTCCCGGTAGTAATCCATCAACAGTGGATTCAAAATGGATTATTCCAGATGTGTCAACAACGATAACACGCATCGACAGCCCAAATTCTGCCATGACCTGACGACACGATCCGCAGGGCATACCTGCGTTCTCAGTGGCAATTGCCATAGCCACAAAATCGCGTTCACCTTCAGATACGGCTTTAAAAATCGTCACTCTTTCAGCGCATAGCCCCAGTGGATAAACAGCATTCTCAATGTTTACCCCGTCATAGACCTTGCCAGAGGTGGTCAATAAGGCTGCTCCCACCCGATACTTCGAATAAGGCGCGTAAGACCATTCACGAACCTGTATGGCTGTTTCAATCAGTTGTTTTTGAAGTTCGGGGGATAACTGCATCTAAACACTCTCCATTTCGTTGATTTGCAGCCTTTGTGCGCGAATTCGACCAACCCGTCTTCCACGCACTTCTTCCACGGTCAGAGTCCAACCTTCTACCTCCAGGCGGTCGCCTTCAGCGGGCACACGGCCTAATTCACTGTAAAAGAAGCCCCCCAAGGTGTCGGGCATATCAGGATCAAGATGTGTCTCCAGGGCGTCATTGAAATCGTCCAAAGAAACCCGCCCCTTAAAGAGTACTTCAATTTCGGAGATTTTTTGAACCAACAGCTCTTCACTTTGATCAAACTCGTCGCGAATTTCGCCAACAATCTCTTCAACTATATCTTCCAAAGATACCAAACCCGCCATTCCCCCATATTCATCCACCACCACTGCAATGTGAATGCCGTTTGCCTGCATTTCAGCCAGCAAGTCATCCACTTTTTTAGATTCAGGCACAAAATAAACCTTGCGTAAGAATTTTTTGATGGCGCTTTTTTCATTGGTGTTGCCATGAATTTTGAGCAAGTCTTTGGCATAGAGCATGCCCACTACATTGTCAATCTCATCGTCATATACCGGTACGCGCGAATAACCAGAACTAATAAAGGCGTTAATGGCCTGGTTCAGAGGCGTTTTGACCTCCAATGCCAACACTTCCATACGCGGAACCATGATCTCACGACAGAGTGTTTCGCCAAATTGGAAGATCGAATAGATCATCTTGCGTTCGTCAGGTTCCAAATCCCCTTCAGGTTCACCCATTTCGACCCAGGTTTTCAACTCATCTTCTGTCACTGATCCAAGTGAGCGCTGGGTCTGGTGATCGGTGCCCTGCAACCACACCAATGTTTTTGAAATAGGACTAATGACAATGTTAAGGAATCTACCAACAGCAGTAAGGCGCAAAGCCCAGGATTCGGGGTTTTTTAACGGTACTCTTTCAATCGTAAACTCTAGCGTCAAAATGAAGAGCAACAGAGCCACGAGAATGCCGATTATTGCGCCAAAAGACAGGTCTGGCAGCTTATAGGAACAAATAGCCCAAACACACGCCGCCAATAGAATATGGGTTAGCGCTACCAAAAAACGCAAGGTTGCCCGCAAATGGGGTTTTTCTAAAAAGGTGATGGTTTCTTCAAGCTGCTTAGGGTCGTCGCTGCCAAGTTCGAGCAATTGGGGAACCCTCACATTTACCATCGCAGCCCTTAAAAATGAAAAAAATATATCGAAGATTAAGAATAGACCAGCCAATATCCAGGCAAGAAGCATGTTATTTATCCTTTAATTTTCTGGCAGGCACACCCACCACTATTTCGCCGTCTGGTACATCATGCGTTACAACCGATCCAGCACCCGTTTTAGCACCTTTGCCGATCTTCAGCGGTGCCACCAACATGGTATCGCTGCCGATAAAAGCATCAGCCCCAATCACTGTGGGATGCTTATGTTCCCCATCAAAATTACAGGTAATGGTGCCAGCTCCAATATTGACGTTCTCGCCGATGGTGGCATTGCCGATGTAAGAGAAATGTCCCATTTTCACGCCATCCGCAAGACTGGAATCTTTTACTTCGCCAAAGTTGCCCATGTGTACATTATTGCCCAGAAGAGCCCCTTTGCGTAGATGGCAGTATGGACCCATACCGACATGATCACACAGTACTGCACCCTCAATGACGGAAGCTAATAAGTGGCAGTGATTGCCCACTGTGGAACCGTCAATGATGGTGTTCGGGCCAATCTCGCAGCATTCGCCGATGCTGGTGCCACCGCTTAAACGTGTGCCCGGATGAAGGATGGTATCTTTGCCAATGGTAACACCCTCTTCAATATACACCAGATTAGGATCAACCATCGAGACACCGGCCAGCATATGCACTTCATTCACCCGCCTGCGGATGATGCGTTCAGCATCCGCCAAATGAATACGGTTATTTACGCCAAGCGCTTCTTCTTCATCATCCAACTGGATAGAATCTACCCGGCTGCCTTCGGTCACTGCAATGCCAACCAGATCAGTGAGGTAATATTCACCCTTCGGAGAAAGCTGCACTTTCTTAAGAGCTTTCCATAACCAATCTGAGTTGAAGCAATAAGCGCCAACATTTAGTTCATCAATCTTGAGTTCATCCTCACTGGCCTGGGCTTCTTCCACAATCGCCCTGATTTCGCCTTCCATACCGCGTAGAATGCGTCCGAACCCGCGTGGATTATCGGAGTGTACGGTCAGCATGGTCAACGGACCCTGGTTTATGCTCTGTTTTTCAACCAACTGCTTCATTGTATCAGCAGTCAAAAGCGGCATATCCCCGGCGATGACCAAAACCAGGTCACCCATGCCCTTTAGTTCAGACTCAGCTACCATGACTGCATGGGCGGTGCCCAGACGCTCTGCTTGCAGTACAAAACGCGCACCGTCACCGACTGTCTTCTTCACAGCGTCAGCACCGTTGCCGATGATGATAAGGGGTTGATCCGAACCGGCGGCTTTGGCTGCCTGAATGGAATAAAGAATCAAAGGTTTATTGTTAACAGGATGAAGCACCTTTGGCAGCTCCGATATCATGCGAGTGCCCTGTCCTGCTGCCAGGATAATGGTGTTGATTTTCATTTTTCGCTCCTAATGAGGGCCGCTGACAGATAAAAAAACGAGCAACAGCATGAATGGAACTTTGCTGGCTCGCCTTCCGGGTCGTAACAATTAAGCAGCGACCTCTCTCGTTCTTCCAAGATGGTAGTCATTTTCAGGCTGGGGCACCTGGATTCGAACCAAGATAGACAGATCCAAAGTCTGGCGTGCTACCATTGCACCATGCCCCAAGGGATACTCCTTTATCGCGAAGTAGATTTTAACACAAAAAAGAGCGTTTAGCCAACTTCATTTTTTCCATATCACCAATAAACTTAGTTTGACTCACATGTCTCAGAAATTTCGAGGCTCTCAATATTGTTCAAACCACTGCGAGCACTGGTATCCAATAAAATGCCGCAAAGATCGACACGTGAAGCCATTGCCTTAATCTGATAGAACAATGGCAACATTGGAAGGTCATTTGTCAGTATCTGCTGGGTGAATTGATTGTTCTGGTTGAAAGTGTCAACATCCAGACCAGCGTTCAGCATAGCGCTGCAATATGCATCGTACTCCGGGTTTGAGTAGCCAGTCAGGTTAATGCCGCCATATTGGGTTCCGAGCCATTGGTTTTTTTCAGTTGGAATTTCAGATGAAGTATACAAAAAGCAGGATGGTGTATTGCCTGAAGACCAGCCCAACTGTGCCAGATCGAAATTTCGGCCAAAAAGAGGACCTTCAGGACCAGCCGCGAGTAAATCAGAAGGGGCTAGAAACTGTGGAGTAACTTCAACACCGCAGTCTTTCATGGATGAAACCACTATTTGGGCGATCTGGCGGTTCTGTTCTGTATCTGTGACTGAATAAGACACGCTGAAAGGTGTGTCATTAAACACATTGTCTACTCCTGCTGCCGTTCGAGGAGTGTCAGGGTTGCCATCTTGATCTAACCAACCAACCTCTTCCAGCAACTGAATGCCCATGGTGGTGTCATAGCCAATGATGGGAAGATTTTGAACGGCTAGCGGATTGGTGAGCGGCAAGTAAGTAGAAGGGATTTGTGATTGGCTAAAAAGCACTTCGCTAATTATCGCCGGACGGTTGATACAAGACGCAAAAGCCTGACGAATACGCAAATCACTAAAGAAATCCTGACGGTCTTCGTAAGGATTGTAAACAGCATCGTATGAAGCAGGTTTGATGCCAAAATTTATGGCTTCCCAGGCGGGGCCCTGGCTAAAATAAGAGGTAATGCTACCAGCAAGTTCAAGTTCTCTCACCGTCTGAATCTGGTCTTCAAGACCAGTAGAGGTCTCCATGATGTCGCACTCTCCAGTAACCAGGGGTGAAAGATCGGCATTCGGCATGGTCGGTAAGAAACGGTATATCAATTCGTCAAATTTGGGCAAGCCTTCAGAAGCCTTGAAATAATTAGGGTTCTTGATTAAGCGAATTTCGCTGCCTGGAATCCATTCTGTGATTTGATAAGCGCCCCACCCCATGGGAGTTTTATTGGTGATTTCGGCTGAATTGAGTTCTTCAGCAGTATATGTTTCAAGCAGGTGTTTGGGCTGAGGCAGCCAAAAGAAACTGGCGGGTCTTGTAGTGAGATAACCAGGAACACCCGTCCATTTGATGGTTTGGGCATCCAAGGCTTCATAAGCTGCAGTGCGGTCAATGTTGGTTTTGACCACCCTGGTGGCAGGGTCGGCACTGATTTGATAAGAATAGACCGAATCATCCGCGGTAAGTGCTTCGCCATCTGACCATTTCAAATCTGGCAGCAGACTGAAATCCGCGGTCATTTGCACCAAATTCAAGGGTGAAGCGCCATCCCATTCCACAATGCAAGATTCTGTGGTGCAGCCTTCGGGAAAAACTCTGACGCCTTTTTGCAGCGAGACCACATCCCCTCTCGTATTGGCAACCTTGTCACCCTGGCTGACGGATACTGATTGCAGTTTAACACCCCCATTATCAAGTGAAGGCAATTCATTCAAGAGAACTGGAACCGGCATGTTGTTTTGAGTGTCTATTGGGCCGTCATAAATGGCCTCCAGCACGCTCCACATGGCCTGGGTTGATGCAGCATAAAGATATAGGGTTTGTGGTTCTTCACCAAGGCAAACCGTCAATTTGGTAGTAGGCGTGGCAGTGGGGGTCGGTGCAGCCGTGGGTTCAGTAGGCGGTGTAAGTGGTGTTGCCTGACTGTTTTTACCTGAACAGGCCGAAAGTGCAAGACTGGCTGCAATCACGATTAGCGCAATTTTGCCAAGTGTTTTGTGATAACGATAATCCATCTGTCTTCTCCTGACTCACCCTGCACTTTTCTAAGTCGTTGGGGTGAGGTAATCATTACTTTTAGTAATAATTCTGCGGTGCAAGCTGCAAAAAAGATCACTCTGTTTCGATTATAAAGCATTGTGAGATTAAAAAGACAGACCCCGGTTTTCTGGGATCTGATTTCACCTAAATCTTTTATGATTTTCCGAGATTATGCGGGTCAAGTACATCGCGTAAAGCACCGCCCACCAGACTCCCTTACATCACGAACATTACCCGGGTCAATTCGGGTAAAACCACAATTTATCAATAGCTTTGCAGGCTGGTAATTCAGTTTCTTGCAAAGGATATGATCTGACACCAGCCTGCCACATTTCTTATTTTTTTGTTACTTATGACTTGCCTGCAAAAACAGCCTAAAAATATCCGAATCTGATCCGATTAATTGTTATTGATGCCGCAAAACCACGGAAAATAGCATTTAGAAAAGAGAACAAAGAAACAGAAGGTTGTTCCTGGGAG
>Ga0180732_1000528_pt1 | contig 31888 bp, 31 predicted proteins | sample KR11_01MetaG_FD_148674 | JGI IMG/M metagenome (GOLD analysis project Ga0180732, IMG submission 148674) | Groundwater microbial communities from the Olkiluoto Island deep subsurface site, Finland - KR11_0.1 MetaG | ecosystem: Environmental > Aquatic > Deep subsurface > Groundwater | place...
AGTGGTGTTCCAGAACTTCCGAAAGAAGTTAAAATAAAAATTGAGGCATGGAAAAATGAATAAAAGGCACGAAAAAATAAAGATATTACTAGATAAAATTGGTAAATTTAAAAATGGGGTAGATATAGGCTGTGACGATGGTATTGATTTAGAAATATTAAATAAATATGGAAAGTGTATAGGAACTGATATTGTATCTAAAAACCATTTTATACACGATGACATAACAAATTCAAAATTAAATGACAATAGCTATGATTTTGTATATACAAATCTAGTATTACCACACATAATAAAAATAGATTCAGCAATAAAAGAAATAAGCCGAATAACAAGAAGTGGCGGGCATATTTTGATAATTGTTTTTGCTGATTGTCTAGGACATAGAATATTTAGAACCAAATTTAAAAAATCTATTACCCCATATCATCAATCAAGAGGACCACCATATCCCATTTTCCGACTATACACAAAAAAAGATTTGAAAATAATATTTGAATCTAATGGCTTTAAAACTATAGAAATCGGAAATTTTGAATATAATTTAAAACATCACATTGGTAAAAGATATTATTATATTGGTGAGAAAAAATGAATAATTCATTATTTAGTCGAATACTTCACAAATTAGCAAGAGGTTGCATTTGGTCTAATGCAAGAATAACTTTACACAGAATACGTGGAGTGAATATTGGTGCCGACTGCTATATTGGTGAAAACGTATTTATCGATTCAGCTTATCCAGAACGCGTTTCAATTGGAAGCGGAACTCATGTTAATTATGGAACTATCATACTTGCTCATTCAGGACAGGGTGGAAAAATGGAAGATGTTAAAATTGGGGAAAATGTAACCATCGGTGTTGGTGCTATAATACTACCAGGCGTAACAGTTGGCGACAAAGCAATAATCGGAGCTGGTGGAGTGGTTACTAAAAACATACCAGCAGGAAAGTTTGCAGTAGGTGTACCAGCAGTGGTGAAACAATGAACGAATTAATAATTATAACCATTTGTTTATTAACAAGTTTTGTATCAACTTTTTTCGCTACAAAAGTTTGGATATTTGTTACAAAAAATATTAAACTTCAAGGAAAGGATATGAATAAATATTCTAAACCATTAGTTTCTGAAGCAGGTGGTATTGCTCCTGTAATGGGAATAGCTATGAGTATTATGCTCTATGTGTTTTTCAAAATATTTTTAATCGGATCAGAAACAAATCTTATCCCAATTTTCGCAATTATTATTGGTCTAGTAATGGCTGCATTTATTGGACTATTAGATGACATACTTGGATGGTTAAAAGGGATAAGACAAAAAACAAAAGTACTAATGTCATTTACATTAGCAATCCCACTAGTTATTGTAAATGCTGGACAGTCTTTAGTTAACATGCCATTCATTGGTCCAATTGAATTTGGATTATTATACCCACTACTAATAATTCCTTTAGGCATTGTTCTTGCATCAAATGGTTATAACATGCTTGCAGGTTACAATGGTTTGGAAGCTGGTCTTGGTGTAATAATAATTTCAACGTTATCATATTTTGCATATCTAAATGGCATGTATTGGCTAGTAATGGTTGGGGGAATAACAGTTGCAGCTTTAATTGCATTTTTAATTTTCAATTGGTATCCTTCAAAAGTATTTCCTGGAGACTCTTTAACATATGCTTTAGGTTTTTTAATCGCAGCCATAGCTATATTTGGAAACATGGAAACAATCGCAGTTATTCTATTTATACCATTCATGGTTGATTTTGTTCTTACTTCAAGATCTAAAATGCAGGCAGAAGCATTTGGAAAAGTAAATCCTGACAATAGTTTAAAACTTCCATATGAAAAATTCTATGATAGCACACATGTTGCAATTTATTTAATAGAAAAAATCAAAGGAAAAGTATATGAAAAAGATGTTGTAATTTCAATTTATTTATTTGAAATATTATTTGTAGCAATAACACTTATTTTATTTATGTGATAAATATGAAACACATATACCGCTTTATATATAGAAAAATAAAACTTATAAATTTAAAAAGAGATTATGATGAAATATTAAAATATCTAAAAGAAAAAAACATTAAAATACTAAATGAAAAACAATTCTATAATTACTGGAATAAACATAAAAAAATAAAAGAACCTATATTTATATTAAGACACGACGTTGATAGAAGTATAAAAAATATTAAAATTATCGAAGAAATTGAAAAAAAGCATGGAGTAAAATCAACATTACATATACGTGTAAAAAATAAATCTTATAAATTAAAAAATATTAAAAAGATAAAGTGGAAAAATTTTGATATTGCATTACACATTGAATTTGATAATCTGAATGATGCCAAAAACGATAAAAACGCTTTGGAAAAACTTACACATCGTAAAATAATTGGTAGTAGTATTCATGGTGGTGGAAATTATCATATTTCAAAAAGAAAGTGTTTAAATATTCTTGAAAATCTTGGTATAAAATATATTGTAAATTTTAACTATGATTTTTTCCCAAAAAAAGAAAACAATATTTTATTGATTCCTTGTAAAATCTCAGATATTGATAGCCTAACAAAAAACAAATTCATAGAAAATATAGATATGGTAATAAAAAAAGGAGGATGCTCCTCAATAAATATTCATCCAGAATATCTATAATATAAATTATGGTTGATTACTTGAATAAAAAAACTAATATAATTACATTAACTGGAGTATATCCTAACAAAAACGACTATTCTGGAATATTTATAAAAAACGAAATTGATAGATTAAAGAAAAGAAACTATAACATCAAAATAATACATGAAACCGGGCAGTTAAAACACCTTAAAACATTTTACAAAGCATACAAAGAAATGTCAAAAAAAGATTATTCGATAATTCACGCGCATTATATTTTTCCATATGGAACTATAGGCGCAATTTTATCAAAAATATTCAAAAAACCTCTAATAATTACTGCTCATGGCTCTGATGTAAATATTCTATTAAAAAAGAAAATATTAATCCCAATTATGAAATGGACATTTAAAAAGTGTTATAAATTAATATGTGTAAGTTATCATTTAAAAAATGATATTAAAAAAATTGATAATACTATCAGATTAACGGTAAATCCGTGTTCGGTAGATACCGGAATTTTTAAAAACATCCCACGAAAAAAATGCTCTAAAATTTTAAAACTAAACCCAAAAAATAAATATTTATTATACGTTGGAAATCTAACCAAAAATAAAAGAGTAAATTTAATAATCAAAAGTATTCCAAAAGTACTATCAAAATATCCAAATACACATCTAATTATATTGGGGAAGGGGGAAAAGGAAGAGGAGCTTATTGATCTAACAAACCGATATAAAATTAATAATAATGTCCACTTCATTAAAAACGTTTCAAATAAACTAATACCGTATTATATAAATTTATCTGAAATCGTTTTACTTGTTTCTAAAAAAGAAGGGACGCCAGTTATAGCGACCGAAACATGTCAATGTAATAAAAAGATAATTATAACACAACCAGGAGAATTAAAAAAATGGAAAAAATACCTTCCAAATCTAATAATTATTAATGAACACGATGTAAAAATATTAAATGATATTATAATTAAGGAGATTAATAAACGGGTTACAAAAAATACAAACGATGAATTTAAGCACTATTTTTCATTAAAATGCTCAGTAGACAGACTGGTATCCACATACAATGAAGCGTTAGTGCAGTAATCTTATAAGTTTGACTGTTCCTCTTATTGTTATGAAAATTTGTTTAATAAACCCGCCAAAAGTATTTCCAAAAAACTGGGATGATAAATATAGTTTCCATCCACCACTTGGATTAGCTTACATAGCAGCAGTTCTAAAAAGTAAAGGACATGAAGTAATTATAATTGATGCAGTTATTGAAGATTGGAAAAATATACAAGAGTTGGATGAAAAAATTATTTGTATCGGACTTAGTTTTGATAAAATAGGTGAACTTGTAAAAAAATACAAACCAGACGCTGTAGGAATAGGCGGTTTAACATTCTGGAAAAAAAGTATATATGAAACAGCTAAAACTATAAAAAGCGTAATAGATGTCCCGATAATTATAGGTGGTGCACATGCATCTGCGAATCCAGAAGAATGTCTATCTGAAAAGCATATTGACTATGTTATAATTGGGGAAGGGGAAATAACTTCCGTAGAACTAATAGACAAACTTGATAAAAAACAAGATGTTGAAAATGTTAATGGAATTGGGTATAAAAAAGATGAAAAAATTATTTTAAACAAGCAAAGAGAATTTATAAACGATTTAGATTCGATTCCTTTTCCAGACAGAGATTTATTAAATCTAGAAAAGTATTTTGAACCAGATGTACTTTATAATTCTGATCGTGAACAGGCAATAAGGTGGATTGATGTAGTTAGTAGTAGAGGATGTCCATTTAATTGTGTTTTTTGCTCAGCACATAAAATTACTGGCAAAAAATGGCGTTATAGAAGTGCAAAAAATGTAGTTGATGAAATCGAACAAGCCGTAAAAAAATACAATATTCAAGAGGTTGAATTTGAAGACGAAAATATTAGTTTAAGTAGAGAAAGAATGACCGAAATATGTGACCTGATAATAGAAAGGAAATTAAAAATACGTCTAAACTCCCCTCAAGGAATGAGAGCAGATACACTAAACGAAGAAATACTCAAAAAAATGAAAAAAGCAGGCTACGCACAAATAACAATTGCACCCGAAACTGGAGTTCAAAGAATATCCGATGAAGTAATTGAAAAAAGAATGGATTTGAAAAAAGTTGAAGAAGTAATAATTGCATCCAAAAAAATAGGTATTGCCATTTCATGTTTTTTCGTTATAGGTTTACCGGGCGAAACACTCGAAGATATTAAAAAAACTATTAAATACGCAAAAAAACTTAGAAAGTTGGGTGCTGTAAACTGCACATTTAACAATGCACTACCGATACCCGGGACAAGATTATACCACGAATCGAAAAAAAATGGGTATTTATTAAAAGACGGTAAAGAATTAGATGAGCATTTAATTTACAACCGGCATAAACATTTATTTAAAACCCCTGACTGGAATCCAGAAGATATAGAAAAGCTTTATAGACAGGCAATAAAAGAAAACGCACGTGGTGTATTATTTGGATCAAAATATATGGTTTTTTATCGCCTAAAGAGATTTACTTTTGGGATGATACATGCACCAAAATTAACACTGAATCTTACTAAAAATAAGATTACGGAAATGATAAGTGGTGAAAAAGACAACTAGTTGAAATCTATGAATAAAGAAACAAATGAATATGATTATATTTTAAATAATTTTGATTTGAAAAATAAAAGAATTTTAGATGTAGGCTGTGGGAATTACATAAATACCTTGAAATTCTTAGCAAAAAGGCCTAAACTTTTAGTCGGTATCGATAATAAACAGCCAAATGCTAAATTAAAAACAAAAAAATGTTTATTTATTAGAAGTAATTGCGAAAAAATTCCGTATAAAAAAAATAAATTTGATATAGTAACGTGTATAAGGGTATTTCCATACGTCAATATAGACAAAACCATTAAGGAAATTGCAAGAGTAACTAAAAATAATGGAATTATTTTAATTAGTTGCCATGGTATTGGCTATTATTTTTCTGAAATATTTAAAGCCCATAAACTAAAATCTATATTATGTATATTAAACGGGCTGGTATATCATATTTTTAATTTAAAATTTAAAAAAGTTGATAGTTTTCAATTTAAATATAAAATCGTTAAAATATTAAATAAATATGATATCGAAACAAAAAAAGAAACCATATTCAAAAAATACGGTATATTTAAAGTATTATTTATGTTATATTGTAAAGTAAATAAATGAAATATTAGTGATTAATATGAAAGTAGTACTTATACAACAGTGGCTTTTAAGAGAATTCATGGAAGCACCAGTATCTTTGGCTTACATTGCGGCATATCTAGATAAAATGGGAATTGATGTTAGTTTAGCTGATCTGCAAATAAAAAAACGACTAACAACAGAAGAAGATATCGCAGAGGTTATTAATAATTTAAAACCAGATGTTGTTGGGTTAACATGCATGACATCAGAAGTAAATAAAATTAAAGAGATGGCAAAAAAAATAAAAAAAATAAATAAAAATATAAAAATAGTGGTTGGTGGAGTTCATGCAACCATTATGCCAGAAACAATTATAAACGAACCATTTATTGATTACGTTGTAATTGGAGAAGGTGAATTGGTTTTTTATAATTTAATTAAAAGTCTAGAAACTAATAAATCTACACATGATATTAAAGGTATTGGATATAAAAGCAATGGAAAAATAATAATAAACCCTAGAGAAAAAAGAATAAAAGATATTGAAGCACTTCCTTATCCGTATAAATTTTATGATGTAATGTTCTACGCAAACATGTATAAAAATAATGAAACTTATCGTTATCCAATAGCTGCCATGTTTTCATCTAGAGGGTGTCCATTTAATTGTGGATTTTGTAGTGTTAAAGTCGTTTGGCAACAAATCGTTAGTTTCAAGTCTCCAGAAAAACTTGTTGATGAAATAGAATATGTACTTAATAATTATGATGTTAAAGGAATAATTTTCAACGATTCAATATTTGGTATTAACAAAGACTGGTTAAGAAACGTATGTAAAGAAATAACAAACCGAAAGTTAAAATTCAGGTGGTATGCAAATTGCAGAGTAGATTTAGTTGATATAGATACATTAAAACTTATGAAACGTGCTGGATGTGAAATAATATCATTTGGTATGGAATCTGGAAGCCAGAGAATTTTAGATTATTATAATAAAGGAACAACCGTCGAACAAAATATAAAAGCAGCCGAATTGTGTAACAGTGCTGGAATACGAGCTGTAGCACAGATGATAATTGGTGCTCCAATAGAAACTAAAGAAGATATTAAAGCCAATATAAAATTTATAGACAATGTTGCAAAAAATATCGAATCGATTTATTGGAATATTTTGATTCCATACCCTGGTACAAAAACTTATGACGATCTTAAAAAAATGGGATATCTGAAAAATGTGAAATGGGATGACTTTGTATATGACAAGGCACTCTTCCCACTAAAAGACATGAGTAGAGAAGAACTAAATGGTCTAGCCATTAAATTGGGCACTTTAAGTGCCGCAAAAAGAAATTTAAAACAAAAAAAATTTATTCCTCGTATCTTAAACCGATTTATAAAAAATGGACCAATAGAAAATACACGACATTTAATCAAAAAAGCTAAAGCATACTTACAAGAATTAAAGTGGGCAAAAGAATTTTAATAATTTTTATTTCAATTTGTGTAGTATTAGAAATATTTCTCTTTTTATATAAGAAATGTCTTGTGAATCTACTCCGCGAATTGCAAACATAACAACGATATATAATGCCAAACAAATTATACCATACAAAATTAAATCAAATAAATTATTAATAATGAATAGTCTCGCAATAAAATAAATTACGATTGATGCCAAAAACGGTTTAAATATAGTGGAGTATTTAAATATTGCACCTTTTATGAAAATTGCAATTAGTAAAAAGATGAGAAATTCTAAAGAATATGATATTAGTAAACCCATGGCTGCTCCAACAATGCCCCATAAACGAATAAAAGTATACATTAATAAAATGTTTATAAAAAGAACAAAAAGTGTTACCTTTGCTCTGATATCTGGCTTATCCATTGCAATGAAATATCCTTTTAAATTTGTTGCAATTATAAGTGGGATGGCCACAAGTGCCAAAATACGTAATACTGGGATCGCCGGTGAAAATGTACCAGTATAAAATATCGTAATAATTGGTTCTGAAAAAGCTGAAAGTAAAAAGGCTAAAGGAAAGATAATCATAGATATATACCTCAAAGAATCGAAAAACATCTTATTCAGCTGTGTTATACCACTTGCACCAGAAAAATACGGATATAAAACATCAATTGTTATTGGAAGAAAACTTGCTATCATCATCATCCACGTTAGACCAATTCTATAAAAGCCAATGTCTTCTATTGACATAAACATAGATATCATAATTTGATCAGTTAAGCCGAAAACAATAGTTGCCATTACGCCCATTCCAACCCAAAATGAAAAACTGAATAGAGATTTCTTATTAATTTCAATACTCGGTTCCTTGATAATAAATTTATGTTTCCTATAAAGAATAAATATAGAAACGGGAATCAAAAGTAAATAAGTAAGTATTAAACCAGAGAGTGCTCCGATAATATTTAAACCGAGCACTATAAGGCTAATAACAAAAATAAAAATAAATATTTTTTCTAGAATTAACATTATAGTTGCAGTTTTAAAATCCTTTAATCCGGAAAACAATGAATTAAAAAACAAAAATATAGACTGTAATATTAGAATAAATCCTGAAAAAAATACTATAGTACCTACTTCGGGCTTATTAAAAATAAAGGTAGCTATCTGTTGAGAAAATATCAAAACCAAAAGTCCGCTTAATAGTGTTATAATAAACTTATACTTGAAAATTAACCACGTGATAGTTTTTACTTCCCTATATTTTCGTTTAGCTGAATAATAAGCAACAAATCTTATAAGCGTCGAACTTAATCCAAAATCAATAAATGCCGAGAATCCAACAATTACTAAACAAAAAGAAAATAAACCAAAATAATATGGCTGTAACAGTCTTGTAAGAAGAATAGAAAAAAAGAAACCAATTAACATTACTACTACTTTTCCCGAAGTTATCATTATATTAAATTTCATTATTTCTCTTCGTAAACCCATAGAAATCAACTAATATCGTAATCGTGTATAAATCTATATTTGCTTCTCGGAGCAACTTTCATACCAAGTTCTTTACATATTTTCACAGTATTCTTACCCTGCCCAAACGACCCGCCAACATATTCAGTTGGTTTAAAACCGTTTCTAATACACCAATAATAAGCACCGGTTATCATTTTTTTCTCATAATTGTACGATACTTTAACAAGCGGATGATATACGTGAACATGTAATTGTATTTCCTGTCCCGTTTTTTCAAGTGCACGGTATCTTAATGCCATTTTTTTAAGAACCGTTTTTTTATCAACATGAAATGCATACCAAAATAATTTAGAATTTACTGGTGTCATCACAAAGAATTTTGTTTTATTGATTTTACAATATTTTAAAACTCGTTTATAAACCCTGTCTAAATATATTGCTTCACAATGAACAACTTCAGGTTTACCTGCGTCTTTTACGTTTCTAATAATTTTATCAACAATCTTCATCATAATTTCTCTCCATAATAAACCAATGTTTCATTACCTTTATATTAAACTTATCTATATATTAAACTTATGAAACATATATCATTTTTTATAATCCTAGACGGATTCAGAACAAGCTATATAACTAAAGATAAGATGCCATTTGTTTCATCTCTTGGAAAAATGAATACAATAGAACCCATTCCGTCTTTTTGTCAAAGACCAACCATATTTTCAGGAAACTCACCAATAAAGACAGGTTGTTTTGTAGATTTTGTATATAATGGAGGTAACGCAAAATGGTATAAAAAATACCTTAAAAGATATAATTCGTATAATATTCCTAAAAAATATCAAGGATATTTTGATATTGAAGAAAACTATAAAAAATTTAAAGATAAAAATTCCCCACTGTTTAAAGAACTTAAAAAGAATGGTTATAAAATAATATGGGTTAATAACTTCGAATTTGATTTTAAGAAACTTAAACCAAAAACAGTATTCTTTATTCACTATACCGGCTCAGAACCAATAGCATTTAAATATGGAATACATTCTAAACAAATAAAAGCGTATCTTAAAAGGGTAGACGGTTCGATAAAACGTATTTTTAAAACTGCAGAACAAAACGGAGAAATAACCTCTCTAATAATGAGCGATCACGGAATGACGACTATTAAAGAAAACGTAGATATAATGCACATGTTAAATAGTTTAAATTCAAAGTTTGGATCAGATTATATAGTTTTTTTAAATTCTCCGATGGCAAGATTTTGGTTTCTGAATAAAAAAGCTGAAAAGGAAATTTTAATATTTTTAGGAGGCTTAAAAAAATACGGAAAAATACTATCAGACAACGATTTTATAAAATTTAAGATTCCAAAAGAAAAGAAATATGGAGATGTTATTTTTTATATGAAAAACGGTATTAATATATCTCCAGACTTTTACCATCCTAAAAAGATTAAATCCATGCACGGATATTTAGATGAAAAACCACCTATACTGATAACATATTCTACATCTAATATGTTGAAAATAAAGAAAAGGTGCAACTTAATTGATATCATGCCAACATTTTTAGAACTATTGAAAATAAATAACAAAACTAAAACGGATGGGAGAAGTGTTTTAAAATGACACTATTTTTTTTAAAAATAAAAAATATAAAAGTAAAAAAGTGCATCGAAGATAAGATAAGGGGGTTTGTAAATTATACACTGCAAACACATGGGAACGGTATTGAATCTATTATACTATTCGGAAGCATTGCAAGAAATGAAATATCTTATAAAAATGATAAACTTTTATCAGATTTCGATTTTCTGATCATAACAAAACACCCAACATTCTTAATGAAAAAAGATAATAAAAAATATGATAATATTGATTACGAACTTTGCTATAAATCAGATTTAAAACGTGTGCCAAAAAATACATACTGGTTTGATATCAAAAATACTGGAAAAACGGTTTATGGTAAAGAAATGATACACGAGATAAGAAATTTCAACCGTGAAGAAATCCCCAAAAATGGCTCAATGTCAATTATATTTAACCGGATGTCTCATTTAATTTCGGTTTTTAATCTTAAACATTTTAAAAGTATAAGTTCTGAAGACTGTCAAAAGATAGTACGTGAATCATCTAAAGCACTATTCTGCTCTTCTGACGTGTCTTCCATATGCTCTGAAAAATATTCTCCATATCTCGACAAAAGAATTAAAATGATTAAAAATAATATTTTTTTCAAAAAACAACATAAAAATATTATAAATGATATTAACGCATCATTATCATATTTAAAACGTAATAAAAATGACAACTGTTTAAAATTGTGGTTTAGAGCTAAAGAAAATTTATTATTCCTAGTAGACTTCTGCATTAAAAGGAATATTAGAGAAAACAATTGGGCACCTTACAACTATATAAGATTCTACTATAACATGTTTAAAGCGGGTATTATACCGAAAGTTTCGGTAAATCCTCATTTAATATGGAGAGTCGCACTAACACATTTTTTAAAATCCGTTGAAGATAAAAAGATAAATGAGGCCGAGCTTGAAAAATCATTAAACAGTTTAAATAAGATTTGTTTCTGTAAAATTCCTTATAAAAACTTAAATGCTCGCTGGGTAGAAATAAAAAAGTCTTTAGTAAATATTCTTACTGCTTTACCAGATTTTTAACTTTTTTATTTGATATAATCACTATAAAATATATAAAGGTTAAAAACGAGTTAATATTATGAAAAAGAAACTATGTATAGTTGTTGATTTATTCCCACCAAAATATAAAGGTGGAACAGAAATGATAGTATTAGAAATGGCAAAAGAATTTTCTAAGACATATGATGTTCATGTTGTAACCAAATGGCACAAAAGATTAAAAGAAAATAAAAAAATCAATTTCAAGATACACGCTGTTAAAGTTAAAAATAAAAACTATAGTATAAGATTTATAAATACTATTGGACCTTTTCTGGAAAAAATAGAAAAAATAAATCCAGATATTATATATGCTAGACCATTTACACCATCAGGACTAATTTCAATAATTTATTCCAAAAAACACAATACTCCTGTTGTTACACAGTGCGAGGGAGGAGATGTACGATCAAACTGGTTAAATTTTTATGAAAAAATAATAGTAAATTATGTTATAAAAAACTCAACAAAAATAATCTCTGCAACAAATGAAATGAAATTAATAATGGAAAAAAAATATCATAGAAAAGATGTAATTGTAATACCAAATGGTATAAACGTGGAAGAATTTAAAAAGGCAAAATCTATAAAATTAAATTATCCTAGACCAAGAATTCTATTTATTGGAAGAATGGACGAAATGAAAGGCACAGAATATTTGATAAGAGCATTCACCAATACTAATAAATTGAAACATGGTTCATTAATATTAATAGGAGATGGTCCTTTAAAAGAAGATTTAGAAAAAAAATATAAAAAGAATGAGAATATATTTTTCTTAGGTTCCGTGGAACATAATACAATCCCTTCTTATATGAAATCAAGTGATGTTTTTGTTTTACCATCTATAGATGAAGCTCAAGGAGTAGTTTTAAGTGAAGCTTTGGCTAGTGGTATGCCAATAGTAGCATCAAATGTGGGAGGTATACCAGAACTCATAAAAAAGGAAAATGGTATACTTACAAAACCAAAAGATTATAAGAGTATTGAAAAAGCAATTATAAAAATCTTGACGAATAAAAAAGATCTGCAAAAAATGAAAATTAATAATAAAAAGAAAGCAGACAAACTTTCTTGGAAAAACATTTGCACTGAATATTCAAGTATTTTTAATAAATTAATTAATGAATCATAGGTTTAATTGGTTTATAAAGCCTTATTTTAATATTATATATGTGATTAAATTATGAAAAGGGTTTTAGTTACTGGCGGGGCAGGTTACATCGGTTCAGTTCTTGTTAGAAAACTTTTGAAAAAAGATTATAATGTTACCATACTCGATCGTTTAGTTTTTGGTATGGATTCGCTGAATGAAATAGCAGACAACCCAAATTTAAATATTATAGTTGGGGACATTCGGCACATTGAAGACATATTTAAAGCGACGAAAAATATCGATACTGTTATTCACTTGGCAGCACTTGTTGGTGACAAAGCGTGTGAATTAAATGAAGATATAACAGTACAAATAAATCTTGAATCGACAAGACTTCTACTTAAAATATGTGAATTACAAAATGTAAAAAAAGTTATATTTGCATCTACAGCATCGGTATACGGATTTTCAGACAAAGTTTTGGGTGAGGATAGCCAAGAACTAAAACCATGTTCTCTATATGCAAAAACAAAACTACTTTCTGAAAATGAAATATTAAAAAATAATAATATGATAACAACCGTATTAAGATTATCAACTGTTCACGGATTATCACCGCGTATGAGATTTGATTTAGTTGTAAACATTTTAACCGCAAAAGCATGTGTAGATAAGGAAATCAAAATTTTTGGAGGTGAACAATGGAGACCTTTTATTCATGTTGACGATGTCGCGATGGCATTTATAAAATGTTTAGAAACTAAAGACCATATAATCGATAAACAAATATTTAACGTTGGATCAAACACCCAAAATTTCCAAATAACAAATGTGGGGGACAAGGTCAAAGAATTGATACCTGGTACCAAAATATTAACTGTAAAGGAAGAAATAGATAAAAGAAACTATAGAGTCAATTTTAACAAAATTAGTAAACTTTTAGATTTTAACCTAACAAAAACCATAAACGACACAATTCTCGAAATACAACAATCAATAGAAAATAAAACTATTATAAATTACAAAGATGACAAGTATTATAATGGTCTTTACAAAAACTATTGTAACCCAAACATTTACTCAATGCTATTAGATCAAGGTGGATTATTTTGAAAAAAAATAAATTTTTACCGTTTGCAAAACCGTCAATTGGCGAAGACGAGATAAACGAAGTTATCGACACATTAAAATCCGGATGGTTGTCGATTGGTCCTAAAACACAGAAATTTGAGAAAAAACTTGAGGATTATATAGGTTGCAATTATGTCGTAGCTCTAAATTCATGTACAGCAGCATTACATTTATCATTACTTGGATTAGATATAGGAAAAAATGATGAAGTAATAACAACGCCATTTACATTTGCAGCAACCGCCAATACAATAATAAATGTTGGAGCCAAGCCGGTTTTTGCTGATATTAGAGCTGACACATATAATATTAATCCCGATGAAATAGTCAAAAAAATAACCTCAAAAACAAGGGCGATTATACCAGTACATTATGGAGGACAGCCGTGTGAAATGGATGAAATTATAAAAATAGCAAAGGAACACGATTTATATGTAATAGAAGACGCTGCACATGCAATTGGAGCTAAATATAAAAATAAAAAAATAGGCACAATTGGTGACGTAACATGTTTTTCTTTTTATGCTATAAAAAATATAACAACTGGAGATGGTGGTGCCATAGCCACAAATAATAAAAAGCTTAGCGAAAAAATTCGAAAATTAAGTTTACATGGAATCAATAAAAATGCATGGAATAGATATTCATCTAAGGGGAATTGGTATTATGAGGTAGAATATCCTGGATACAAATATAATCTAACAGATATACAATCTGCTATAGGACTGGTTCAATTACCAAAACTTGATAATTTTATAGAAAGAAGAAGAGAAATAAGTGAAATGTATAATCATGGATTTGAAAAAAACGATGCTATAACAACACCATTTACAAGTAAAGATGTTTATCATGCCAAACACCTTTATCCGATTTTAGTAAACGGTTTGAATATAAATCGTAATGATTTTATTGAAGAATTGAAAGAAATGAATATAGGAACAAGTGTTCATTTTATACCGATGCACTATCATCCTTTCTATAAAAAAACATTTAAATATAAAAAAGGAGATTTCCCTATTACTGAAAATGTATTTAAAAATCTTATTTCTTTACCACTGTATCCAGACATGTCTAATGCTAATGTAAACTATGTAATAAAATGTGTGAAAAAAATTGCCAACAAAAATCGATGATTCATATGACAAATAAAATTCAAATAAATTTTAGACCATTTATTTATGAAAAAAACATTGAAACTATATGTGAGTATCATAAAGATCACATCAAAATAAATTTCCCAGGAACTAAATTTAAAAAGGATATTTTTAAATCTCAAGTTGAAAAAGAATACACCGAAGAACCAGAAGGTATGTTTATTATTGAAGATAAAGAAAAAACAAAAGATATTGGTTTTTTATGGCTAAACACTAAGGAAGACATATACAAAGAACAGTTATTCGGAGATGTACATTATATACACCTAATCAAAGAATATAGGGGAATTGGTATTGGAAAAAATATTATGGAAAAAATTGATGATTATTTCAAGGAAAAACATGTAAATGAACTTCGAATTGGAACAAATTATAACAACAAAGCCGCATTACAATTATATGAAAATAATGGTTATACCCCAGAAAGAATAATGTTTATCAAAAATCTGAAAGAATAATGAAAATTAACTTTAGAATCACTGTTTCATAACATTTATAAATAAAATTACTCATATATAAAAAATGAGAATATTGGTAACTGGATCGAGTGGGTTTATTGGTTCGGCATTAGTAAAAAGACTTAAAAAAATAAAAAAGGATGTAATAGGAATAGACCAAAAAGAAGCAGATACTACTTTGGTTGTATCAAATATATTAGATAAGCCTCCAAAATTTTACAAGCAGTTTGATATAATTTATCATCTGGCATCATTAAAAGATGCTAGAGAATCATTTGAAAAGAAAAAGGAATACCGTGAAAATATAGTTAATGTTACGAAATACATACTAAAAAACTTTAACGGAATAGAATTCATATTTACATCTACTATGGCTGCATACAAACCGATAACCCCTTATGGAAAATATAAACTTGAAACTGAAAATATTATAAAATTATCTGATAAAAGATTCAAAATATATAGATTAGCAAATGTCTATGGTGGTAAAAAAAGCACAAGTATAATTGAAAAGAAAAATATTAAAATATATGGCGATGGAGAACAACTAAGAGATTACATACATGTTGATGACGTTGTTAACATATTAACAAAAGATGTATTTGATTTAGGCACTGGAATTCCAATATCTTTAAACGATTTATTCCCAAATGCTGAACACATTAAAGCCATTAAAGGAGATGTTAAAATCCCTAAAATACATACAGATTTTAATATAAAAAATAGACTACCAAAAAAATTAAAATGAGCCTATTATTCATTTTATTTAAATAGTGTACATATTACATATATTTATGAAAAATATTAAAGTAGCACTCTTTACAGTAGGTTATAGATATCCTGGATCTGTTAACGAACCAATTGTAGCTGGAAGTTTAAATGGACCATACTACCTATCAAAATCCCTTAAAGATAATGGTGTAAACGTACATGTTTTTTCTTATGGTAATAAAAACGATAAAAATGTATCATATCTCAATAAAATAAAAATTCACAGATATAAAAAATCAAAACTAAAATCTATATTTAAATTCTTGATAGAAGATTATAGGTGTTATAAAGTTTTTAAAAATGCATATAAAACTGAAAAATTTAATATAATACAAACACAAGATGCTTTACTCTTTATTACACTATTTTCTAAAATAAAAAAGATTCCAATAATATTTACCGACCACGGTTCTCCTAAAAATTGTTTAGAAGATATTCCTAAAAAAGGCAGATGGATTAAAAAAATTACAACTAAATTATATAACCAACCACTATATAATTTTATTGTAAAAAAGGCAAATGTGGTATTATTAATTTCCAAAGAACTATATAATAATAGTGAAGAAGAGTTAGGAATTTCTATACCAAAAACGAAAATGAAACTAATACATAATGGTGTAGATAGCAACCATTTTAGACCCTTAAATATAAACAACATAAGAAATAAAATAACAAACAATAAAAATATTATTATTTATGTCGGTAGAATTTCTCGAGAAAAAGGAATACATCTAATTTTAGATGCGATGCCAGATATTATTAAAAAGTATCCTAAAACAACGTTATTAATTATTGGATCACCTGTTTCTCAACACAAAAATTACACAGAAACCTTAAAAAATATAATAAATAAAAATGGACTAGAAAATCACGTAAATTTCTATATAGACGTTCCAGAAATAAAACTACCCAAATATTACTCATTAGGAGACATTCAAATTGTTCCATCGGTAGGATATGATCCAATGCCAAATGTATTATTTGAAGGCATGTCCTGTGGATTACCAATAATTTCAACCGATTTTAAATGTAGACACGAAATAATAAATAAAAATACTGGTTTTTTCTTTAAAGAAAATAATGTAGATGGTCTTAAAAAATGTATATTAAATGGTTTTGCCAACAAGAAAAAATTAAAAATAATGGGAGAAAACGCAAGAAAAAATATGATAAAAAATTATGATATTGGGATAACAGTTAAAAAATATATTAAAATATATAAGTCTTGCATAGAAGGTAATATGTATGGTTAACGTCGGTCTTATTTACATGAATTTTGGCCCCCAAATGAGCATGGGTATAGCATCTATTAGCGCAATGTTAAAAAAACATGGACATAAAGTAACCTTATGGGATACTTATTATACAACTGATAAAGACGTAATAAAACAAATAATTGAATCTGATTCCGATATAATATTTATTTCAACAAACACATTAGCATATGACCATACAATTAAAATAACAAAAGCAATAAAAGAACAAAAAGCAAAACTAACAATAGTTGCTGGTGGATGGCATGCAATTGTTGATCCGGAGGAAATGATTAATGAGTCTTCAATCGATATGGTATGTATCGGTGAAGGAGAAGAAGCTGCTATTGATATTATCAATGATTTAGAAAATAACCTTGAAAATATTTCTAAAATACCAAATATTTGGTCTAAAAAGGATGGAAATATTATTAGAAATGCTCCAAGACCGCTTAGTGATATTAATAATTATCCTATACCAGATAGAGATATATTCAATCCACTAAGTTTAATGGATAGAGATGAGAAGTTTTTCTTTTCAAGTGGAAGAGGCTGCCCATACAACTGTAGTTACTGTTGCAACCGAAAAATGGTCGAACTTTATTCATCTGTTAATTCACCATATGTCAGATTAAGAAGTGTTGAAAAATGTATGGAAGAATTAAAAATAATAAAAGAAAGATGGAACCCAAAAGAAATATTCTTTATAGATGAAATGTTTATGATTTCTGATGAAAGAGTCAGAGATTTCTGTAAAGCATATATTGATGCCAAAATTAATATTCCCTTTGGTTTTATGGCGAGAGTAGAAAGAATGAATGAGGAAATGGGTAAAATATTAAAAGAAGCTGGATGTTGCAGAATTCATTTTGGACTCGAATCAGGTAATGAAGAAATGCGAAGAAAATATCTTAATAGAACAATGACAAATGAACAAATAATAAATGCGTTTAAAATTTGTAAAAAATATGGTATAAAAACCGCTTCATTCAATATGATTGGTTTGCCTTTTGAGACAAAAGAAACAATAAAAGATACATTTGAAATCAATAAAATATGCCAACCTGATTCGTTCCAAGTATCAATTCTATATCCATTCAAAGGCACCGAAATATATGAAATATATAGAAAAAATAATTTGTTAGATCTTACTTCTCGTATGCAAGAAAGCTATTATGATTCATATATAACTAAAAATCCAACTCTTTCATTTTCATATCTTAAGCACCAACAAGTATTTATGAATCTTTATTTCAAGTATTCAAAAATCTTTGCATATTTGTCTAAAATACTTCCTACTAGAATATTAAATTTCTATAGTCGTGGTGTTTCATTTTTATATAAGAAAAACAAATTAAAAACAATTAGAAGTAGGGTAAAAAAATATTTTTAGATTGATAATTCATTTAATTTATATGTTGTATTTTCTTAACTATGACTATGAAACGAATATGCATGATAGTCTACTCATACTATCCTTGGGATCCAAGAGTTAGAAAAGAAGCTGAAGCACTAACTAGAAATGGTTATGATGTAGATGTAATAGCTCTTAGAAACGACGAAGAAAAAGAATTTGAAACAATTAAAAATGTTAATATTTATAGATTAAATCAAAAAACAAAACGTGGATCGCAATTAAGATTTCTATACCAATATAGTAAGTTCTTTTGTATGTCATTTTTTAAACTAAACCACTTAGACCTTAGTAAAAAATACGATGTAATTCATATACACAGTCTTCCCGACTATCTCGTATTTGTAGCATTTATCCAAAAATTAAAAGGTAAAAAAATAATTTTAGATCTACATGAATCTTTTCCAGAAATATTCTTATCTAGATTTAACAATAAATTAACTGCAAAACTTTTGGAATTTATTGAACGAATTTCTGCCAATTATGCACATAGTATAATAACGGTTAGTAATACACTAAAAAATATGTTTGTAAAACGTGGTATTAAGAAAAATATAACGGTCTTATTCAATGTTCCGGATCAAAAAATATCTGAATTAAAAATGAAAAGACCGACCAGTTTAAAAAATAAATTTATATTAAACTACTCCGGCTCATTAAAAAAAGAACGTGGACTAGATATTGCAATTAAAGCTATAAACGAAGTGAAAGAAATAATACCAAATATTTATCTTATGATATTTGGTTCGGATGATGAAGAAAACAATTTGAAAAAACTTGTTAAAAATCTTAAATTAAAAAATTGTGTTTATTTTGGTGGAAAAGTTACCAGTCAAAAAGTTATGGAATATAATAACATAAGTGATATTGGAATTATTCCTTGGTACAGTAACCCAATAACCGAAGTTGGCACACCTAATAAACTTTTTGAATGTATTGCTCTAGAAAAACCAATTATAGCTTCTGAAACAAAAGCATTAAAAGATTTGATGGGTAATTCGATATTATTTTTCAAACCAGGCGATTATAAAGAAATGTCAAACCAAATATCATTTGCTTACAATAACAAAAATAAAACAAAAGCCATGACTAAGAAAGCAAAAATGATATATAATAAAATAAATTGGGACGTTATGGAAAAAAGATTATTTACACTATATGAAAATATTTAATTTCTTTTAAAAATTGTTTGAATAACTTCATAATCTAATCTATCAATTGCTTTAAACAAATAAAGTAATCCAAAATATATTACAAATGATATCACCAAAAACATCAGCGCATACTTAAATCCATAATAATATCTATCAATTAAAAATAACATCGTATAAAATAAAATGATTGGTAGAATTGAATTTAATATTTTTCTTGGAAAAGTTATTTTTAATTTAGAATATGTCCTAAACGAAATTAAAACAAATAAAATAACTTGTGATATCATAAATCCGTATGCAATTCCAATCGGACCAAATATTGAAAACAGGCCGAATGAAAATATTAAATTCAATATAACCGCAAACCAAGTATATTTTAATCTTTTAACAGGAAGCCCTCCTGCATAAAGAACTGTCATTAAAATTAAATTAAGACCTAGAAGAACCGATCCTAAAAGATAAGGCATCAATAAACTTTGTGCTCCAATATATTCAATTGTATAGATGTATGTTATTGCTTGTCTTGAAAAAAAGACTAAAGTTATTATAAGTGGTAATAAAAAGATAACAGAATTTTTTAAAGAAAACTGAACCATTCTTTGTGCTTTTCCAAATGCATTTGATGAAAGATATTCTGTAACATATGGAAGAATTATTCCCATTATAACAAGTGGTAAGAATAAAGCAATTTGACCAAATACTGTTACTACACTAAACAATCCAGCAGCATATGTATCAAATGTACTTAATATAAGCACTCCTGTTTGTATCAATAACCAAATACCAGAAGCAGATAACGCAGATGTTATTCCGTATTTTAATATCTCTTTATCTCCTGTACCAACGCCAGACGGAATTGCTTTAATAATAAATGGTATTGAAAGCAAACTAATTAAAATAAAACAAACAAACCACCCAGAAAGTGCTCCAAGTAATCCATAGCCCATTGGTATCAATAATAGTGGTAATCCTAATCGTAAAGTCTGTGATATGATATCAATTCCTAACATGTGTTTGAACATTTTAAATCCTTGAAGTACTCCTTTCAACACCATTGAAACTGTTCCAGTAAATAACAATAGAGTAAATAATTTCAAAGGTTCAATCATTAATGGATTAGAATAAAAAGTATTTGCAATAAATTCTGCAAGAAAATAAATAATAATAGATACAGCTGTTGTTAAAACCAATGAAGTTTTTAAAACATATTTTAAGGTAGGTTTTAATTTATTTTTGTTTTTTGTTAAAAGTTCTGGTATAAACCTAGCAACTGCCTCATTAAACCCGATAGCTGTTAAAGGTGAAATAACGAGATATAGTGCAATAACTGTCATTAATATTCCATAATCAGCTGGATGCATCATCTTTCCAACCAGTACATAGAATAACATTCCTATTAATGAAACATAAAACATATCAACTCCATAAGAGATGAAATTTGAAATTACTTTACTTCTCATAAAAGAACTTTGAATCATAGTATATTTAAGCGTTTGTAACCAAATTTTTTTATGAAGGTTCAAAAAGCAGGAGTAATAGGTTTAGGAAATATAGGTCCAGGACACTATAGGGTCTATAAAGAATTGGGATTAGATGTTATTGGCTATGATGTTGAAGAAAAACCTGGTTACAATATGGCTCAAAAATTTGATGAACTTTCTGAATGTGATATTGTAAGTATATGTGTACCAACTAATTTACACTTAGAATATGGTATACGAATAGGTGATCTAGGAGTTAAAAACATTTTAATGGAAAAACCATATGCTAAAACCGTTGATGAATGTAAAATATTAACTGAATATTTCAAAAAAGAAAATATCAGAGCAACTGTTGGTATGATTGAACGTTATAATCCTGCACTAAATAAGGTTAAAGAATTAACGAGAGATGAAAAAATATTGTCTATGATATTTAAGCGAGTTGGTACAAAACCTGGAAGAATTAAAGATCCTATAAGTTTAGACATTGGTGTCCACGATTTTGATTTAGTTAAAATGATTAGTGGAAACAAATTAAAAGATATACGGGTTCTTAGAAAAGACGATGAAGAAGCAATGTATTATGGAAAAGCCGGAGATGCTAATGTTATAATTGAATTAAGTTGGAAGGCAAAAGATACAAAAGGTAGAAGTCTCAACCTGTTTACAGACAAAAACGTTTATTATGCTGACTATGTTAATTTTAGAGATCCAAAAATATTAGTTCGTGGAAAATTTGACTATACGTGGGAAAATGGAGACTTTGTTGAATTTCAAAATCTTTCAGAAGATCTAAAAGAAATAGAATTTGATAAAACCGAACCATTAAAAAATGAAATTAGTGATATAATTCAAAGAATAGAAGAAGGTGAGCCATTTAATATATCTTTGGAAGATGCTACTGACGCTGTTAGATTTGCTACAACCTATTAAAATATCCAGTCTGAATCAAAATAAAACTCTTTAGGAATTAAGAAAGGTAAATTGTTTCCAAACCAAACACCTGTTTTGGATATAATTTTAGAAAAGAATATTCTAGGTTCAAAAAACTCTTTTAACTCCTTATCATATTTATGAAGATTTGGAAAGTTTTTTAGAAGAATATCTGCTGATTGTAAAGCCCAAATAATTCCTCCACCGCTCCACGGTTTAGCAAGACCAGCCGAATCTCCACAAAGTGTAATATTTCCTTTAACCACATTACAAAGCCCTTCTGGAATTAAAGCTGAATGAATCAGTTTTGGTTTTCGTTTATAAAATTTCTTAAACTCCTGATAAGCAACTTTAGGATTTTCAAAAACCCCATACTCTATTGAATCGCCTCTTGGTATTTCCCAAGCAAATCCATTTTTCAATGGCCACGTATTAATTACGTTTGATTTTTTCTTCGTCTTTTCATAAACAAGAACACCTAAATTAAATTTTGGATCTTTACCACCGAGTTGCTTTCTTGTAAAAGACTGTGCCCCATCTGTTCCAATAACATAATCAAATTCGAATTTTTCTTTCTTAGTATATATAACAGGTTTAACTCCAGGAACTATTTTTGTTACCCTTGCGTTTAGCTTTAATTTTGCTTTTGAAAGTGACATTACATATTTATCTAGTTCAGCTCTTTCGAGCGCCATCATTCCTGGATTCATATCTAAAAAAACTTCTTTATTTTTGAATTTAATCTTAATTGTCTTCATTTTATTTTTAATTAGTTTATCATTTTTTGGAATAAAATCCCAAAGACGTTCAGAAACAAGACCCGAACATGCCTTATTACCTATCTCTGACTTAGACTCAAAAACAGTAACATCATGATCCATTGAAAGCTTATACGACAAGTAAGCACCACATACTCCTGCTCCAATAATCCCTATTCGCATACAATCTATTTTATGTGTGGGATTTATAAATTTGCATAAGTAGTCTTATCTATGAAAAATTATAAGAAAATGATTGCTATACCAATTATAATTTTTGTTTTATGTAGCGTATTTCTAATAGTTCAAAGTAATAATGGACTATTACTCGATATAGATTTAAGAGGGGGAACTCAGATTTCAATTGATTCACAGTCGTACATAGACGAAACTGCTTTAAAAGATGTTCTATCAAACTATGACATAAACGTCAGAACTGCTAGAGGTGTTACAGGATATTCTACTCTATTAGAGTTTGGAACAGATATTGATTCAAATAATATTATTAGTACTTTAGAAAACGCAGGATATAATCTCGATAGCTACTCTGTTCAATCAATAAGTCCACTATTAAGTGAATCGTTCTTTAGTCAGGCAATATGGGCGCTGGTACTTGCATTTATTTTCATGGCTATTGTAATTATGTTTATATTCAAATCTCCAATACTAAGCCTTTACACATCACTCTGCCCAGCCTTTGATATTATAGAAGTATTAGCAGTAACACAGCTTTTAGGAATTAAACTTTCTCTTGCAAGCTTTGCAGCATTATTAATGATTGTTGGATATTCAGTAGATGATGATGTTATGATTGCATCTCGTGTATTAAAAAGAACTGATATCGCTTTAGAAAAAAGATTTGGTGAGTCTTTCAAAACTTCAGTAACAACTACAACCGCAACATTAGTTGCTTTGATTGTATTATTTGCTCTTTCACTTTCAAGTGTAATTACACAAATTGCAACTGTATTATTAATTGGTTTAATATTTGACTTTTTCAATACGTGGCTATTCAATGTTAACTTACTTAGATGGCATGTTGAAAAGAAAGGTGTAGCATAATGGATTTTAAATTACTAAAAGATTGGAGAATAATGCTTGTTCTAATCTCAATTATATTTGCAATCGTAGCAATTAATCCGACCTTACAAGGTGGTGTTGTTATAACCTCTATTAATTACGATTCACCAATGATTGGAAAGCTTGCAATAGGAGATACAATTGAATGGGCGAATGAAAAAACAATTAAAACCGTTGACGATCTTTATCAATTCGAAAGTTTTACCGGAGTATTTAGTTATATGCATAATGGAAAGTTAGAACTTGTGCAAGTTAATACTCCTGGTCTAGGAATTGAATATGGTGAAAAGTCGAAAACAAGTCTAAACTTTGGAATGGATATGGTAGGTGGAACGAGAATATTACTTGAACCAGAAGGAGAAGAAATAACAAGTGATACAGTTGATCAAATACTTTCTACACTTGAAACAAGAATAAACACATATGGATTAAAAGAAACAAAATTCCAAGCTGTTGAAGATATTTCTGGACACGTTTACATTCAAATAGAAATGGCTGGTGGTTCAAAACAAGACATAGATGAATTGTTAGCAAAACAAGGATTGTTTGAAGGGAAAATACCTATTGTTTTTGAATTCGAAAACGGTGTTGGAGAATTTAAGATGGGTGCTACAATCTATGAAGTAATTAATGAGAACACTTCTCTTGCTATTGGTGGTAATAATTATAAAACCGGTGATGAATTTCAAATAGATGGAATTGACTTTAGTTTAGAAAACTATACAAACGAAGGAGCTTTCTTAATGACAACTGTTTTCACAGGAAACGATATAACATCTGTTTGTATGCAGGATAATCCAGGAATTTGTACTTCAAGATTAATGCAACAAGGAGACTATTGGCAATTTATGTTCCAAATATTTATTACACAAAATAGTGCACAAAAGTTTGCAGATGTAACAAATGGTTTAGAAGCTTATGTTGATCCGAACTCTGGTGAATCGTATTTATCTTCAAGAATATTTTTATATCTTGATGATGTTGAAATAACAAACTTAGGAATCGCATCTGATCTAAAAGGAAAAGCTTATACTCAACCTATGATTACAGGTGGACGAGAAGTAAAAGAAGATGCTATTGATGAAAAATTAAAATTGCAAAGTATTTTACAATCAGGTGCTTTACCAGTTAAATTAAAAACAGTTAAAGTAGATCAAATATCACCATCCCTAGGTGCTGAATTTATGAACGCAGCTGGAATAACAGGATTAATTGCTTTACTTGCAGTTGCTTCAGTAATATTTATTAGATATCGACAAATTAAAATTTTAATACCAATGATATTATTCTCTATACTTGAACTTGTTTTAGTTATGGGTGCTGCTGCTGCAATTGGATGGACAATTGATTTAGCTTCAATAGCTGGTATAATTGCTGCAATTGGAACTGGTACAAATGATCAAGTAATGATGATTGATGAAATGATTATGGGTGGTGGTCATGAAAAGATTTACACAATTAAACAAAAACTTAAAAAAGCATTTTCAATTATCTTTGGAGCGGCTGCAACAATTATCGCAGCAATGTTACCTTTAATGTTTATTGGAATTGGGGTTATGAAAGGATTTGCAATTACAACAACTCTTGGAATTTTAATTGGTGTATTTATTACCAGACCTGCATTTGGTAAGATTATAGAAAAGGTTTTAGACAAATAATTTTTATTATATAGAATCTGAATATGTTTTTTTACCTATAATGTTTCCCATAACACTTCTATATTCATACATTTGCCCTAATAAATCATAACAAATTCTATATGCATTTTCAACACTAAATTCTCCACTACTCATCTTATCTCTAGCTTCTAAAGCTTCTTTGTACAATGAGTGTTTATCATTTTCTAATAACTTATTTGGTATTATATCCATTACTTCATTATACATTATATCGTTAGCTTGATTGGCACACTCGATAACTTCAAAGAATTCAACAGTATCCGACTTTGGTGCGTCACTTATTCTAGGTGGAGATAAACCAACTCGTAATCTTGGAGTACTCCAATCAATACCTGCTTGTGGTATTAGTTCTAATCCTTTTGTTCCCCCGTCTGGCATAATAATAATTAAACGTTTTAGAATTTAAGCCTTTACTTATTGTATTTCTGCACAATGAGATACTGAATATAGGCCTCTTGGTATACAATCTTCTTTAGATTTATACTGAACGACATTTACACCACCGCCTTTTAGATATCTTTCTACAGCTTTGAAATTCATTCCTTGAGTAATAATATCTATTACATATTCGCTCTTTTCGAACATCTTTTCCAATTTCTCTAAAAGTTCATTATTTTCCAAATTATACAATTTACTAACTGTTATATCTGGGTTATCAAGAAACTTTTGCAACTCAGTATCCAAATTTACTTTTTTAAATTTAAACTGAGATTTAGGTCCTAACAAAAGACCTTCAATCATATATCCAAACCATTTTTCAGAAATATCCTTATTGTTTTCACCGATATAAAGATCATAACTGTAACCAACATCATCAGATTCTGCACCAAAATGAGTTTGAGGCTTCATAGAAATATATTAGACGCAAAACCTTAAATAACTATTTTAATTTCATTATCGCTTCTGCAATATCTCCGGTCTCGTCTAGTGCAAGTTTTGCTTCGGCCATTGTCTTTCCTGTCTGGTCTGCAACCATTTTAATATCTTCGTCAGAAAACTTTTCTTTACCACGTTCAGATACTTCTCCAGCTATCTGAAATGATTGGGCTCCTTTCATATCTATTTTAGTTATTTGTGGATTAGAAACAATAATATCTTTATCTTTACATTTGATAATAACTTCAGTAGCATCAATATGATCAGTCTTAATACCCATCTGTTTCATCATTTTTTCCATTTGCTTTTCTCCCATGTTAAACATTCAACTCAATCCTCGTCATCCTCGTCTTCGTCCTCATCATCTTCATCGTCATCCTTATGTTTATGTTTTTTATTACATTCACAAGGAAAACGTTCACATTCTTCACATAAAACATACTTTGGTATTTCTTCACATTCGCATGGATCGCAATTACACAGTGGGCATTCAGTCATTAATATCACCTAATTATTGTATAAAACGTAAGTATAAAAAGGTTTTCACTAACATGGGTAAACAGTTGTTATTCTACTTAATTTCTAAACAAAAGTATGTTAGAAATATTTATAGCCTTAGTTTTTGGAATACTATTTGGAGTAGTAGCTGGTTTAATGCCTGGTCTACATCCAAACAACACAATTCCAATCATACTTGGAATGTCATTTCTATTTGATCCACTAAGTGCGTCTATTGTACTTGTCTCATCTGGGATAATAAACATATTTGTTAATTTCATTCCTTCAATAATTCTTGGAGCACCTGAAGACGGTACTGTTCTTTCTGTCTTACCTGGACACAAAATGTTAATGGAAGGTCGTGGATTTGAAGCAATTAAACTATCAGTTGTTGGAGGTCTTGGTGGAATCTTATTTTCTATAGCAATTTTGCCAGTCTTTGCACTAACCATACCTCCAGTATATGAATTAATTCGACCACATGTTCATTTTATTCTAATTCCAGCAGTTGCTTGGATGATATTTTCAGAAAAGAAATGGGGGAAAATATTTGCACTATTAACATTCTTTGCTTCTGGTTTTCTCGGACTAATAGTTTTAGACTACTCTGACGCTGCTTTATTTCCGCTATTATCTGGGCTCTTTGGACTTCCTACTTTACTAATCGCGATTTGGTCTAAAACTTCACTTCCTAAAAAATTCGAAGAGATTGAAGAAAAAATAAAAACGAGTGAACTAATAAAAGCAATTTCTATTGGATCTATTGGAGGTATTATTGCTGGACTACTTCCTGGACTTGGTTCTGCACAGTCAACTGCATTAACTCAACAAGTATTTAGAGAAAAGGATAGAGATGGTAGAAAATTTTTAATCTCAATTGGAGCAGTTGGTTCTTCAGATTTAGTTTATTCATTATTAGCTCTTTACTTAATTGGAAACCCAAGATCCGGAATAGCTGTTGCTGTCTCAAAACTTATTGAAGTTGGTTTTAATGAACTGTTAATGTTAATCTCGGTCATAATAATTTCAACTGGACTTGGTGTTTTCTTAACTCTAAAACTTACTCGAATTTCTTTGAAAATCTTAAAAAAATTAAATTATCAGCACCTATGCCTTTGGACTTTAGTTTTCATATATATTCTAATTTTTATTTTCTCAGGACCACTTGGATTAATAATAGGAACCCTTTCAATGTTTATTGGACTAATTCCAAACTACTGCAACATTAGAAGAACACATTCAATGGGCTGCCTGCTCTTGCCGACCATCTGTTGGTTTGCAAGTATTAGTTTAGTTTAAATCTCTTTACATTTCAAATTATTGTATGAACTATTATATTGACGCACCTGAAATAAAAAAGGTAGCTGATACCAATTATAGTATTATTGATGAAATTGATGATTTGATTTCTTCTAATAAAATAAACTGGGGGATTCTTCCATATGAGTGCCTTCATTATGTGGAAGAGAAAACGGGAATGAAATTACTTGATGGTTGTTATGGTGAGAAGAATAAAAATACCGTTGGTATTGCCAGAAAATATATGAAGAACAAACATGTCAAATTGCGTAAAACCTTTAGTGATATACACGAAGTACTTCTACAGCCTGGAAGAGGCAGATCGTCTTTCTATAATGGAACGAAACGTAAAAAAAGGGGGAACATAAAAACAAGATCTCTTGTTAACGGCAGTTATATTTTATCAAAAGATAGGAAGAGCGCATTTGCAAGATTGTTTTTTGAAATTGAAGAAGATTATGATGAAATGAAAAACCGCAATATTGTAGGTAAAAACTGCGGATATGCTCTGCTAAGAAAAATGTATCAGGGTGATATTTATTTGGATGATTTGAAAAAAACTTGTCCAATAAGTTCATCTATAGATAGATATAGATTTGATAATAGAATTACAAAACTAATAAACTTTGGAGCAATAATAAGTGATGGTGACGGAATGGTCGCCTTAAACAAAGATGTAAAATATGGGTTTGATTTTTCGTTTAGAAGCGGCAAAAAAATAGAGAACTGGAAACACAGACTAAACTGGTTTATGCCGACCAAAAAAACAATTGATTAATTCTTAACTTCAACACTAAGACCAATATCTCCATTAAATGAAAAATATAATTTCGAATTACACTCTGGACAGTTTCCATTTAAAGTTGGTCTTCTAAATTCCCAATGACATTTTTGGCAAACAACCGAATCAAAACTATCTAAAACTTTCTTATCAGGCGATTCAACTTTTCCTCCGGAAAACATTTGTAAAAGATTCTTTTGTCTAGATCCTTCTAAAAGTTCAGATGAACTAATACCACACGCATCAAATATTCTTTCAAGAGGAGGCATTAATTGATTTTCAATATAATATTTAGAATCTATTTCTAAACCTTTTTCTTTTACATATGCTGGATCCTCTGCTCGTTTAGACATCATTTGGTTTCCTTTGATAATAACATATCCAACTCTTTCACCAACTACATCTGATTTACTTGGATCTCTTGCTAACATTTTCTTTGCAACTTCAACATGTGGTTGTATTGTTGGGTATTTATCTAAAGGTTTTGTAATTCCCTTTATCATAGTCAAATCTTCTAAAGGAATTAATCCTTTTCCAAGATCATGAACAACCGATCTAACATGTTTAGCTGCTTTGTTAATGTCTCCTTCTTTTAAAATTGTATTAAGAACCATTGCCATTGTTCTTGTTGTAAGTACACACCAGTCTCTTCTAACAGTTTCAATTCCTTTGAATGAAACACTGTCTTTCCAACCATTATCTGTTTTTTCAAACTTCCAACCAGCATATCTTTTTTTAGATAAGATTAAAAATCGTTTAAACATTTTTTCAAACTGAAGTTCTAATCCTTCTAATCTTGCTGTAATAAATGCAGCCATTTCATCTGCTAACTTCTGCGCCATTTCTGGATCATTTATTTTAGTTTTAACAAAAATAGAATCTGTATTATGTAATAAAATTTGTCCACAACTATCTGTAAACATATGTGATCCTTTAACATTAAGATCATAAACATATCCTTCATAATTCTCTTCACTTATTTTTCCATTTAACTGTTTTCTATAATTAGAACATGTTGTTATTCTATAACCATTTTTATTATCATCGTACCTTATTGTATATTTTTTATTTAACTGTATTAACAATAATGATAGTCCAGAAATAAGGTGCAATGAATTTGTATCATATCTAAAGTTATTTTTCTTGTATCTTTTTGTATAACGTTCATCAACCCAATCTGATCCGTCTCCTTTTATCATATTGTTTAAAATTTGTTTTTTATATTTCTCTGGTATATGGAAAATAAAATCTGGAAGTTTTTTATTTTTACTTGTTTGACCACAAAACATTTTAAAGAAAACTGCAGAAAGCTCGTTCATCATCTGTAATTTATTTGTTTCGTCATTATATACTATATTTTTTATCTCCTCTGAAAATATCTTGTATTTTAAATTTCTTAGTTTTTTATTTGATTTTATTATAGATGTTTTAGTATTTATGAATAATATATTATAGTCTCTTTGTAATTGTTTTAACCATTTAATATCACTTGATGATATTGTTGATCCTGATCTTGTTTTGGTTGTTTCAACTGTTGATGATGCACCTTCTGAAATATACGCACCAAACAAATTACACAACGCAGAGAATTCCTTTGTTCCTGTTTTAATAAATCTTTTAACCTTCACGCTCTTTTTTCTATTTGTCCATCCAAACCATACATAATTATTATCTTTATGAACTTTTGCTATCTTTATTTTACCTTTATATATTATTCTTTTTTCGTAGTTCTTTAAAACCTCATAGACGTCGATTGAATTTATTTTCCTAACTCTAGGTAATGAATTAACTCTTATCATTGGTTTATTTAACATTTCGATTGGTCTTGCTTTAATCAGTTTCTTCTTATCCATAGTCATTAAAGAGTGATCCTCTGTTACAACTGTTTCGCCCATCTTCTGGTTTACTCTAAACATTTTCTTATTAGTTTTGTGTCTAATTATTTCATTTATATCAGACCATACGGGTTTCATCGTTTTTGAATTCTTTGATAGCGTCTTATAACCATTTAACTTTATTACTTCTTTAGTACCTCTTTTTTTTGCATGTTTTTTATTTTCATTAAACAGTTCTTCTATATTCTTAATCTTTACAAAACCATTTTCATCCATTATGGTAACAAATCTATCTTTTGTTATACTATCACCATACACAACTTTAACATTAAAGTTCTCTTCAGCTAATTTCTTTGTAAGTGCAAGATTTGCTCTTCCCCATCCAGTAACTGAAGCTGCAACTTCTGGTACGAAAAACTTTCCAGCTGCGAATCCAGTATATCCATAAAGAGAAACTAACATTCCTTTCAATGCATATTGTTTAGCATCTAATAATCTAAGGACATTTACATCTTTTTCGTTTTTCATAAGGTCTCTTGTTTCAAATCTCGTATCCCAATAATATTTTGCAACATATGGAAATATTCCTTCTTTAATATGTTTCTTTACAAATCTAGCATTAATTGGTGATTCTCGATAATCTTCTGGTTTAAAATTATTTTCTTCTGTAAGTAAAGTTGTTGGACATATGTTATAATTAATAATCATAGAAGGATACATTGATCGAAAATCTAAAACTAAAATTGTTCCATCATC
>Ga0180732_1000529_pt1 | contig 31845 bp, 33 predicted proteins | sample KR11_01MetaG_FD_148674 | JGI IMG/M metagenome (GOLD analysis project Ga0180732, IMG submission 148674) | Groundwater microbial communities from the Olkiluoto Island deep subsurface site, Finland - KR11_0.1 MetaG | ecosystem: Environmental > Aquatic > Deep subsurface > Groundwater | place...
GGACGTTTTGCAAAGGTCTCATATTATATTTTCTATTTGGGGGCGTAGCTCAGTTTTGGTTAGAGCGCCGGCCTGTCAAGCCGGAGGTCGCGGGTTCAAGTCCCGTCGTCCCCGCCAATAAATTCAAGAGGTTAGCCATTACAGGTTAGCCTTTTTTCATTTTTTAGGCCGCCAGGGTGCGGATAGGTGCGGGTTATCCAAGCAGTCAACCTCTGATTTTTTCTTACCAGGCATCCAGTGAAAATAAACATCCATTGTCAATTTAACAGAATGGTATCCAAGCTGATTTGATGCACAAGCTATAGTAAAAGATTCAGTCGACCAGATCCTGATGCAGTGGAGAGAGATCGACTGAAAAAATACTATTTCAAATAGATTAGCCTAACACATCTGTTCCCCGGGGAACGAATATCGAGAAAGATTTACTATAATGTCAATATGTCACGGACATCCAAGTTGCAAGTTGCATTTGTCCTGAAGCGGTTATAATAGGCCTCATTTGAAATAAGTTTGGGCATCCTTATGCCTTTCTTCGTTTATATGAACCAAATTTCAGATTGATGAGAGCAATATACTTCGAAATTTACAAATCCTGATGCAGAATCACAGCTTTACAATCCCTATATATAATGGTAGATAATTGTTGGTTTATCGGAGCAGTCCAGTCCAGCAAAGTTATGTCCATCATCCCGCTGAGAAAACGTATCGTCCGAGCTTTTCAAACTGTTTCTGCCGAACTGGGCTTTCCCGCATTTTTGTACTACTGTAATTTTCCGCCACTGCGAGGAGCGTCAGCGACGAAGCAATCTCAGCGCTACCAATGAGATTGCTTCGCTTCTAAACCTTCAGGACATATGCCCTTATTTATCTAATGCAAAATAGCGATATTCAAAATATCAATCTGGGACATCGTCAGCTTTCGTTTGGTTTTGAAAACAAGCTGTCGCAAGAACAAAATGCTGTGATGGAATGTCTGGCAGATCAGATAAAACAGCACGGGCATGTTGTTTTGAGTGAATTTGTTCCGTATGTGAAAGGAACTCAGGGTCTATCAGAGTTTAAAATTCTGCAGTATATTTTCTGGATAGCTCAGGATTTTAAAATTCAGTTCAGAATAAACAACAAAAATCTTGACCCGTTTAAGGCTAAAAAATTTTTACTTAAACCTATCGAGTTAAGTGAGCAAATATTAATTATTGCCGTGAAAACCGTTGATGATTCAGTGTTTCAAGGCGCTATGAACCTATATCTGAAGATATCGGAAGAAAAAAACATTGACGACTGCGATCAGTATGAGCTGGGGTGTTTTCTGGCAAAGAAAATCAGAATTTGGCAAAACAGCTTTCAATCATACAAGCCTTCTGCCCAAAAGAAGTATTTCCCGGGAGCTAAAGAAATTGACAGGTGGCTGTGTTTTATTGAAGACATTTCAACCAAACAGGATTCTTTTTCTCTGATCAGCGCTTTCTACGATAACAGTGCACAAATCCTTAAATTGTATGCGCAAGAAAAGAATTTGTCCGAATTTTATACCAAACATCATGATTTCTGGACAACCCTGATTAAATCTGTTGAAGAGTTCAGCGAAAATGTGCCTGAATTAAATAAGAATAATGAAGCTTCCGCAGATTTTGACAGATTAAAACAGATTCTGTCATCACCTGCTCCATATGACATGATTTCAGAAGCATATGAATTGCTTGAAAAGGTCAGAGCGTTCAATGATGTGATTGTTAAGGAAAAGACAGACCGGTGCCGCATTGATGCATTGTTTGAACTCAATCAGATGATTGAAAAAATGAAAAGCTTTCTTGATACTCATAACGCAGGCATGGATTTGCGAAACAGGGCACTTTATTCTTTAAGGCAAATAAAAACACGTGTCGAGAAGGCAGAGAGTATCAATGCGGTCAATCTTTGCGTAAACGATGCTGAATACATGCTTGATACGTTTCTGGAAAAAATGGCCAAGCTATAGGATATCTCCTCGTTCCGTTCCGGCCAGGAAGAAGTGGTTATAACGGTGCTGGAAGGGAGAGATATCCTTGATAAAAATCCGGAAGGCAACCTCTCCTCTCTTCCAACTAAGACCGGAACGCAGGGATACGTTAAAGAATTCAATTGATCATTTTATGACAACGATTTCAAGACAATGGGCCGATCCCGCCACAAGATTTTTCAGACTCAAACAAGAGTGGGAAGAAGTTACAGCAATGCTCTCATCAATTACTGAGATTGCAATGCATCCAGCTTATCAGCAAATTATTGGCATGGGGTCGATTGCTATCCCCTTCATAATGCGTGAATTGGAGAACAGGCCAGCACATTGGTTTTGGGCATTGAAATCAATCACCGGTGAAGATCCTGTTCCACCGGAGAAAAGAGGCCGAATAGGAGATATGACCAAAGCATGGCTGAGTTGGGGACGAGAGCATGATTACATAAGATGAGTAACCACGATATCGAAAAATGGTTTCCCAATTTTTTTATCCCGAAATCATTTCCGCCTTAAGTTGACGCACATGTGCCTATGCGGAACGAAAAGCGCAGGCATACCAATGGATATGTTGAGACTTTTCGTCCCGCCACGCGGGAATGCGCATGAGATCGGTGCAGGTCAGGTAAAAAATCGCTCAATTTAGTTGTTATAGCCATGACAAAAGCAGCAACCAGAATCCCTATATCAGATATCATCCTGGATGAAGAGATATACCCGCGAGGCGGGGTTGATCAAAAACGTGTCGGCATATTTGCCGAAAACATCAGGGATGGTTTTAAGTTTGATCCGATCGAGGTTCAAACCCATCCTGATCTGACTGGAAAATATCGTATATTGGATGGCGTCCACAGATGGAGCGCTTACAAGGCAGTAGGAACGGCAGAACCGGAAGTCATCATAAAGAACTTAGATGGAGTCGATCCCCTGCTGTATGCGGCAAAAAAGGCAATAGGCCCCAGGCAACTAAACGAAGAGGAAACAAGAGAGACTGCAAGACGGGCATTTCAGAATAATTCCAGGTTGACTTCATCCGAGATCGGAAAGGCTATAGGTCGTTCCAGACAGGCAGTAGATTCCTATATCGTCGATCTCAGGGCGGCAACCCGGATGGAACTGGATCTCAAGATATTCCGCATGAACCGGCTCGGGATTCCACAGGAAAGGATTGCAAGGAGATTAGGTATAGCTCAAGCGTCAATTCACAATCATTTATCAGGAATGCCAGGATTGGCAAATCTGATAAATGCCGATTTATCGAGAGGCTTTACAGTTGTCCAGGTTGCTGAAAAGCATGCCTGCCCCGTAGGTCCGGAAGATCGTACTGGGGGCTGGCCGGAGCCTATGGTATGGTCGAAAAGAGCATATCCATGCTCCCAAGGCAGGAGTATCTGGAGTTCTTTGAGGGCTTTTTGGGTTTAATGAAGCAGCATACTAACCCCCATGACATCGGAACACTTCACTGCGGGAGTTGTATCCGCAATGCAGAAGAAGAGAATACTCGGAGTGACAAGCCGGTACGTGATAGTCTTAAAACAGTGACTGGCAAGAGGCGGGATGGCGAATGATTTCTCGATATGTCTGAGACAGTCTCTAACCGACCAAGCTATTTGCGGCCTCGAAGTCCCTCTTCCTTTCCTCCGAGGTAAGTTTCGTCAACTTCAATCGACCCACTGTCGTCATGCCCGTAGCGCATAATGACATTAGTAATATAAGGTGTTGACCTTAAAGTTGCTTTTATTTAATATAGCAGAAAAAATTAGTCAAATAGATACTAACTGTAAGCCAACTCATACTGCAAGACAATTGAGTTCCGGGCTGTGGACAAGTAAGTTGGGGAAATAACAGGACATCGAATATGATCAGGTAAAAATCATTGAATATCAAAATTTCACGGACGTTCTCCAGACCAAAAAATGGCCTTAGACAACTTTCTGAAAAATTTTTAGATTATTCAGACTATTAAGGTGGAGACTGGGAGAGGGATTTATAAAATGCCAAGTGCATGGGTGCATGCTGCAATAGATTTAATCGCCTACGGAAGAGCTTTAATAATTGAATTGTTGGTGATATAAGATGGACCAGTTTCGGCGCCACTATTACGAAGTTGTGTTTGAGGGAGACTTCAACAAGAAGAAGGGTACCGCATTCCAGGATTTTTTCTCAGAGATTATGGGAAAGGGCTACCCGGGAGATTTTATCCGTACCCGACCGTGGGGACGCTCCGGTGACAGAAAGAACGATGGCTATTTGAAATCGCAAAGGATTCTGTTCCAGGTGTATGCACCGAATGAAATGACAGAAAGAAAGGCCATTACAAAGGTCGAAGAAGACTTCCATGGAGCCTTGCCGTACTGGGAGGCATTCTTCGATACGTGGGTTTTCGTTCATAATTCAAGAGACGGCCTTGGGCCTGGACTCGTGAAAAAGTTGCTCGAGCTTGACCGTGACCATCCGGAAATCAACGTAGAGACTTGGGATTTCGACGTATTGAGAAAAGAGTGTTTTCGGCTCAGCGAAGAGGACATCGCCGCACTGCTCAGACTCGCGCCCTCACAAAGGGACTTCCTCAATCTCGGTTTTGAAGACCTCAAAATAGTACTGAAGACCATCGCACGACAGCCGGCTCCAAAAGAGCCAGACCTGAGCCAGGTCCCTCAAGACAAGATAGATATCAACAGACTTTCGGAAAACACTGCAAGCCTCATTCAGGCTGGTAGAACTAAGAGTACGCTCGTGGGAGATTTCTTCGATGGCTGGCCTGACCCTCAATTCGGTGACGAGGTCGTCCAGGCGTTCAAGGCAAAATATGAAGATCTGCGGGCTGCTGAAACCCCGCCCGATAGGATTTTTCAGGAGTTCCAGATGTTTGCAGGAGGAGAAATCAGGCAAGACACCGGTCACGAGGCAGCGGTTCTCGCTGTGTTGGCGTATCTTTTTGATCATTGCGATATCTTCGAGGACTCAGTCGAGGGGGATCAACAATGATACTTCCCACAAAAAGAATCTCTGAGGGAAGATCCTTGATCGGAATCGGCAGTGACGTTCTCAGCCTCCTTGAAGATCCGAAAACCGTCTCACGACTTTGGGATGAGTTCCAACAAATGAGTAAGATGAAAACCGCTTCGTTACATGTGACATACGATTGGTTCGTGCTTGCACTGGACCTTCTTTACATGCTCAATGCTGTCAGTTTCCATATGGGCCTTGTGAAAAGGATAGAGACATGATTCACCGCATCTACAGCAGTCTGCCGAGCTTTAAGAATCTTGAGTTTCACAGCGGTCTCAATCTTGTGCTCGCAGAAAAGACACCGGGTGCAACCGAACGACAGACGCGAAATCGTGCGGGGAAGTCCAGCATTACTGAGATCATCCATTTTCTCATGGCTGGAACCCTCGAAAAAAACTCCATCTTTCGGGACGTGCACCTCAAGAATCACTCATTCGGCCTGGAGTTCGACCTTGGCGGACACATGGTCGCGATGGAGCGCGAAGCGGAGAATCGTTCAGTCCTGACAGTCGCTGGCGGAGAGTATAATCACTGGCCTGTTCAGCCATCAGTCGATACACTTACCGGTAAAAACATGATCAAAAACAGCCTGTGGAAGATCGTGCTTGGAAAAATCCTCTTTGAGCTGCCTGAATCAGAGGAAAAGTATAGTCCCACGTTTCGATCATTGTTTTCCTACTTTGTCCGGCGACAATCCGTACGGGGATTCACGGACCCCTTTCGACAAAACGAGAAACAACAGATCTACGATCAGCAGGTTGCTATCAGCTATCTTATCGGCCTTGACTGGACGATTCCTCAGAAATGGCAATCGATTCGGGAACAAGAGAAATCCCTCAAGGCTCTCAAGAAGGCTGCCAGGGAAGGTGCGCTTGGCGATATCATCAGCACGACATCTGATTTACGCACCAAGCTTACGGTGGCCGAAGCCCGGGCAGAGCAGCTAAGACAGAGTACTACGGAATTCAAGGTTCTACCAAAGTATCGCGAACTCGAGCAGGAAGCATCCGACCTCACAAGGCAGATCAACAAACTCGTTGATGAAAACACGATGGATCGTCAGCTCATCGACGATATCGAGGAATCCTTACAGGGAGAAGCCCCACCGCCAGATACCAAACTCGAGGAGGTGTATCGAGAGGCCGGAGTCGTTCTTCCTGCTTTGACTTTGAAGCGATTCGAGGATGTAAGAGCCTTTCATCAATCGGTTCTTGCTAACAGGCATTCGTATCTCCAGGGTGAGATCAGTGCCTCGCGTCGACGAATCGAACATAGGGAAGACACGATCAAAAAACACGAAGTACGGCGTTCGCAGATTATGGGCATCCTCCAGTCGCATGGGGCACTCGATCACTTCACCAGGCTTCAGCAGGAACTTGCTCGACTCGAAACCGACGTGGAAAACCTCAGACAGCGCCATGCAACAGCCGAAAAGTTGGAAACCGGCAAAACAGACCTCGATCTTGAGCGGCAACAGCTATTACGCCGCTTACGCCAGGATCACAACGAGCAAAGCGATATTCTGCGAATGGCGATTCTTTCTTTCGAGGAGATTTCCAATGCCCTCTATGAAGATGCCGGCAGCCTTGTTATCAGTGAAAGTCTTAATGGGCCGCAATTCGAGGTTAAGATTCATGGCAAAAGGAGCAGCGGGGTTTCAAACATGCAGGTATTTTGCTTCGACATGATGCTAATGAGGTTCTGTGCAGAACGAGGCATCGGACAGGGCTTTCTCTTCCATGACAGCCATCTTTTCGACGGTGTTGATGAACGACAGGTTGCAAAAGCATTACAGCTTGGAGCAAAAATGGCTGACAGCCTCGGGTTTCAGTACATTGTTACCATGAATGAAGATGCACTGCCAGCCGAGTTGCCAAAGGACTTTGATCTGGAGCAATACATCATGCCGACACGCTTGACGGATGCCACTGAGGACGGCGGTTTGTTCGGTATTCGATTTGGGTAGGAGCAACTGTTTTCGTGAAGGTGAGTCATGCCAAACCATATGTTATAGAATAGCATCAGTTATCCAACGATATGAAACCGACACATATTGATTACACAACATTGTATGGCGCTTCTCGCGCTATTGAACCCAAGGACCTGAGCATCGGCCTACCCTTAAGCAGGTTGCTATCGTTGAATCAATTTATTGAGGCTATTGTTCTTAATGATTGTATAACATATGAAATTGGATCATCACCAGACTGGCAATTATATTCTGATCTCCTCGAAAACTCGCATTTGATGCGCAATGCTAAGAAATTTGATTTACCTTTGCGGCGTCTAAATCAGCAGATAGATAATGATTACAAAACTGTTAAAAAGGCGGTAAAGTGGGCTGTCGACGTAATTCCAAAGGTTGACTTACAATCTCTGCTTTGGGCATTACACTTTCGTTGGGGTACATATGAGGGCGTCCTTACAGGCGACGAAAACATTCAAAATCCTATTGTTTTGCGTTATTTAGAAATTGCCAATAGTGTACAGGATGGAGTTTTTTCTGCAAATTTTAACAAAGCTCTCCAGATACTCTATCAGAATGGAATTGGACCAGTTGGTTTTTCAATTATGGTACGTATTGGGATTTTTAAGCACACGATGATATCCACTGGAACTACTTATTATTTCCCCCACTATTCTCGCCAGCCTATATTTACAAGTTTGGCTGACCGCGGGTATCGAATTCACACATGGACAATCGAGCAAATACGCAACATACGAAAGACCATCTTGCGAGAAAATCAAGAACTTGAAAAAAATGAAGATAATATTCTATCGCAAAGCCTGTCGCCGATCTTCATAGCATGTCTGAATAATGCAAAGCATCCTGAACAAATAATCGAGAATGCAATCATATTGCGTGAGTCAAAAGCGGCAAAGGATTATCGTAAAGAGCTAACCTCAGTTCTGGAACAATCTGCTATTAATCCAGAGGCATATCAGCTCTATAAAACCAGAATAGGCGAAAGAACAAGAAATCTTAATGATTTGTTATTTCACCGTGGGAAAAAAGAGGAATATTCCAAATCCTGGAACATCGGCTCAGGAATTGGAATACCGTTTTTGTTGAATTCACGATTCGGTTTCAGTTATGGTGGGCGTATCACTCATGAAAAACGTAACATTCCCGGAGACAGAGCCGCTATTTTCCTGTCTGATATCCTTCGGCAAGCATTAGGGATAGTGCAAGTTGAAGCAAAATTATCCAAAATTTTCGGGAGCAATTTTTATTATGATACTGGAATAATAGCTTTTGCAAGGCCAAAAGAGTTTCCATATGAGTGTGATGGAAAATAGAGGTGCTTCAAGATTTTCGATGGGTAGATATTCAAAAAAGAATACGATGCTATGAGAAGTATTCAACTAATTAACGCACCATTAGCAAAAAACTTTTACCCTAGTATACGGGCAGGTGCATACCCACCGTTACATCTTGCATCCTTAGCTGCTTTTCTTCGAAAAGGTTTTCCGCAGGTAGATTTGCAAATTTTCGACGGAGAATTGAGCAGCATAGAGGATATTATTAGTTGTTTACATGCAGACATAATTGCTATTAGTTGCAATTCCCTAACATATGATTCCGCATTGCGTATTGCAAAATCCGCAAAGTTAAAGGGTTCCTTTGTTATTTTAGGCGGAGCCCATCCAACTTTCGTCGGGGAAGCAATACTCCATAATCGTTGTTTCGTCGATGCAGTGATTTATGGAGATGGCGAGTTGGCGTTGGCCAACTTGGTTGATACAATAAGACTTTCCTCAATCCCTAACCTCATATATCGCGAGGGGGAAAAAATTATCACCAATAAGTCCTGTAATATCGAACTTGATGATTTACCTTTTCCCGATTACACTGGCATAAGGTTAGAGCCCTATTTCCTGAATTACCAAAAATTATATTCAGACAAACCGTTCAAGAAGGTATTTGCAGCATTTTCAGCCAAAGGATGCCAGTGGAGGAATCAAACTGGGGGCTGTATTTTTTGCGCTGTTCAGCACACCGGCTTTCGAATTAAATCTGTTAAAAAATATTGGCGAGAACTTGAAATGTTGCAGGACAACTGGGGGGCTGATTTTGTCTGGGATGTATCCGACACTTTTACATCGCAACCACAATGGGTAAGGACACTTGTGGATAATAAACCTCAAGGAATCAATCTCCCGTATCAAATTTACGCAAGATCATCCGACATTAACAAAGAAATGGTACACCTGTTAGCTCGTCTTGGAGTTTATGAAGTATTTTTAGGACTTGACGCAGGGAGCAATATAACACTACAAAAGTCACGTAAAGGCACAACAGTTTCAGGCAATCTAAAGGCAATCAAAAATCTTAATCGAGAAGGTATAAAGGTTATAATATCAGTAGTAATTGGACTCCCCGGCGAGACTGAAGATACTTTGAGGGCTACTCGACTTATGACTGAGGATATCTTGTCATGGGGAGACTTGTCAGAAATCAACTGCAGCATTCTTCTTCCACTCCCAGGAAGTCATGCCATGAACATGCTGAAACGGGTAGCGCCCTCCCAAAAGGGAAGGGAAGATCTCTTTGACGCAGAGGCCTTAAGGAAATCATGGGTCAGCAACTTCTGTGAAGTGGACTATGCTATGCTGATGGAGGAACAAAAGCAAATAATGCAGTTGCATGATAGAGTAGGCTCATTTGGCGTAACGGTTATCGAGCAGGCTAATTATGCGACTGGTATATCGGACATCTCATGAAGAATATACCAAATAGGTTTTCAAGAAATATTGGCATATTGTCTTCTGAGGAACAGAGTAAGCTTTTCTCATCCAATGTCGCGGTGGTTGGACTGGGATGCACAGGTTGCATGATTGTGGAATTCTTAGCCCGTGCCGGTGTCGGAGGTTTTGTTTTAATTGACGGAGACCGCTTTGATGAGACCAACATAAATCGTCAATTATATGCAAAGTCATCAACTGTGGGACAATACAAAGTAGAGGCAGCTAAAAAAGCTATACAGGAAATCAATCCAAGTGCAAGTATAGCAGCGCATCCCGTCTTCTTGGAATCTGAAGAAAATCATCAGTTTCTTCAAACAAGCGATTTAATAGTTAATGGGGTTGATGATCCATTTAGCATGGTCATTATCCACCGCATTGCAAAAGCGTTATCAAAACCGAGTGTTTTTCTTTTAAGCGGCGTTATCCCATTCCAGGGTGCCTGTTGTGTGATACCAGTTGACAGTGCTGTAGACTATGAAACGCTTATGGGCCTCCCAACGGCAAACCAACCGCTTGATCGCCCTTTGGAAATAAAACGTGACTTATTTGAAAAAATAACTAAAGCCAGACTGTCCAGCGCCTTGCGAAGAGGAGTTATTCCAGGCCCATGGGTAGAAAATCGTCTTAATGGAGGACATGTCCCATCTTTTGGCATAACGAGTAACATAACATCACTTATAGCTGCTAATGAAGCCATTAAGGTTTTGATAAACAGGCCTAATCTGCGTCCAGTCTATGCGCCCGATCTTATTTATTTTGACGGAGCTGCATGTAACTTGACCGTCTGGCGGGCCAAACCTGGGAAATTCTGGTTTCAAGGTGATTTTTAACTGTTAGGCACAGGAGGTTATTCATGCAGAGTTTCAGCAAATTAAAAATTGTGTCAATAGGTATCATTCTGTTGGTTGCGTTTTTCTCATTCTCTTGTTCCAAAGAGAAATCAGAGGAAGTCAAGATTGGAGTTATCGTTCCGTTGACCGGTGCTGCGGCAGATTTCGGCAAGTGGGCGCAGAACGGTGTTGAACTTGCGGTAGCCGAATCCAACAGAGATAGCGGGGCATCGAAAAAACGTTGCCGCGCCATCTATGCAGATAACCAAATGGACCCTAAAGTGGCTCTGTCAGCATTTAAGAAACTTGTCGAGGTGGATCATGTGTCTGGAGTTATCACCTCAGGAAGTGGTGTTGTCCTAGCTATAGCCCCGGCAGCAGAGAGAAGTCGCACTGTACAGTTGAATCATGCTGCTGTGAGCCCTGCTATTCGTAAGGCGGGTGAATATACGTTTACACTTGTCAACGATGCAAATGTTGAGACGGACGAGATAGCGGGACTTGTTTATCGGGAACTCGAAGTAAAACAGATAGCCGTCCTCTATGCTAATGCTGCTTACGGGGTAGGTACAAAAGATGCATTAATCAGGAGTTTTACTCAACTTGGTGGAGAGGTCATGGGATCTGTAGCCTTTCCAGAAGATTTCATGGACGCACGCGCCCAACTCCTTCAGCTGCAGAAAATGAACCCTGCTGCTGTTTACTTCATAGCTACTATCAAGGACTCGGGCAGATTGCTTAAACAGGCCCGAGAGCTTGGTTTCAAGACACAATGGCTTACTTACAATGCCTTTGAAAGCCCCGAAATACTAAAGATTGCCGGCATGGCCGCAGAAGGTGTGATTTATACCAGTAGCAACCTTTTTGATCTTCCGAATCCGCAGCCTGAGCCGAAGCAATTCCTCAATTCCTACCTGTCAAAGTATGGTGAGCGCCCTAACCTTTATGCGGCTACAGCATATGATGCTATGCGGCTTCTTGCGCTTGCAAGTATCTCATCTGATGGCTCAAAAGAAGGCATTCAACGCTTCTTGGCCTCAGTTACCAATTACCATGGTGCAAGCGGAATAATTACTTTCGATCAAGATGGCTCTGTACAGAAACCGGTTTTTTTGAAAACTGTTCGTGACAGCCAATTCGTACTTTACGACTACGGAAAAGGAGAATAGTTGTGGGATTAGTAACTTTCGATGATCTCTATGAGTTGTTTTACGTAGTCTCTTATGGTTTCAACAACCGTTGTAGAAAAGCGATTCAAGAGGTGTATTATGCTTATGACCAAGATAGCCCTTTCATGTTCTATGAATTTTTTTTAAGCCAGCCAATTCCGAAGTCCCCGTATCCAGAACAAGTATGGGGAGAAAATTGGGATAAAAATATTTATGCAATTGCGCCGTTCGCTTCTCGTATGGCTGAGCATTCAACGCTTGTACCTCATATTCCCGATAATAATGAACCAGTGGAAATTGATTATCGGACAGCAGATATCTTGCAGAAATTGAAGTTATTTTTCCCATGGAAAACATTAGCGTTGACCAGAGACGCCTGGAACCATTGGAGCGGTATTAAGGAAACATTTAAACATCCTAAACCGATGGCAGTAGATTGGGATAAGGTTGATGATGGTACAACTGGCATTTCGTACTTTCTTGGCTTGGTGCGTAAATGGAGTTTAGCCTGGCAAAAAAAAGAATATAATCCTAAAAATAAAAGAGCTAAGGCTTTATTTGAACTGTACAAGCCTTTGTTAAAGACAGGTAAGGAACAAGTTGTCCCTGGAGTTTTTGTACCTATGGCTTCTGACAATCTTTTTTACGGCGGCATATGGATCATGCTACCAGGATTGAAAAAAGACCATATTGATAGATTCAGCAAAGCTGTGGGACTCAGTGTGGCGAAGTTGATCAATCGATCTTACCTGCCTGCTCTGGCTATTTTACATGAACATTGGTTGGAGACCCTTGTCGTTAACAGCCATTCTAGTCAGGAAAATGATGATGAAATAAAGGTCGATGTAAACGAGTTGTTTCCTATACAGGAGCTTGATCACGCCAACTACCGCAACCCTTTTTCTGGATTGCCAGAATACAATGGGCCAAAGAACAACAGCATTGAGGTTGTCCACGAGATAGAGTGTTTATTTAACAGACTTTGGGAGAGTCGAAATAATATCCCCACTAAACTTAGCGAACTCAAGGTTGGTCTGATTTTCAGAAAGTATCTTGTCTGTTCTGAAGTCATGACGCAGCTTCTTTTAAATATTATCAAATCTTCGAAAACTCTGAGCAAGAGTACTGATAATCTGCCAGCATGTCTTGTAATAGGTGGACCCGGTTCAGGCAAAGAAAAGCTGGCTCGCATGCTTCGTCTTTTTAGTGAAGATTATCGTGGGGGACAAGAATATGTCATAAACATGGCATCGATTAGGCCAGGCCCACTTACGTCTGCATTAATGGCAGGTCTGGATGTGTCTTGGTCTAGAACGTTAGAGTCTGGGAAACAAGCCTCTTCCGCCTACGAATTCTGCGGATTACTGCGACGCATCCGAGATAAATCTAATCCCAAAGGAAAAAACCACCCGACCGTAATTTTTGACGAATTCAACTCCATGGATCCGGACTCCCAAGGGGTTCTCTTGCGTTTTTTAGACAACTCAGAGATCGTGCCAATAGGTGCAATCGAAGATGAAACTTCCACCGAAATGACCAATTGTTTAGTCGTCGGGATTATGAATGAGGATCCTGATGACATTAGTCGTGAGCGTGCAATGGAGTTTTTTCGCAGTGGTGAGTATCTGGGCAGCTTTCTAGGTGATCTTCTATATGAGCATTTTCTCCGTATTCGAAGGCTACGACCAGATATTAAGTATCGAATGATCCGGAATGGGAAATTCGCAATCCCCGATCTTCGGGAGAGGGGAGAGGATATTCCCATGTTGTTTCATGTGTTTGTCCGTAATGAATTGGAAAGGATTCTTCCGGACGGCTCACCAAGGCCAAGGATTCATTTTCCGTTGGATATGCTTGATCGTTTGACTGCTTCTGACTTGCTATGGCCTGGTAACGTTCGACAATTGCAGGCATTGGCTAAGGTGGTTGCTGATTATCTTTCCGCGCAGCCAGCAATTCTTCCCAATAATTATTATATCGTCAAATTACCAATTCTTGAAAAAGCCTTACAGCAGGTCGGGTTGGTTAAAAACCAGATGTTTGAGCGAACTACTCTAACGCCGACAATTCGGAAATAAAATGCTGGCTCAAGTTTTACTTAATGGACTTATTGCGGGTTCGACGTATGCTCTTATAGGGATCTCCTTTGGCCTTATTTATATGCCCACGCGTTTTTTTCATTTTGCGCACGGGGTAGTGTATGCCGCTGGAGCATACGGAACATTGGCAGCAATTTCGTGGCTGAATCTGCCGTTATCTATAGCTGTGCTGGTAGGAGTAGGTACGTCAACTGTAATAGGTTTGACAATTGAGTGCACTGTATACCGTGCGCTCAGGCGCAGAAGCGCATCTTCGCTGGTATTTCTGCTAACTTCACTCGGACTATATATCGTTTTACAGAACAGTATTTCCTTGTTTTTTGGAGACTATATCCAGAGCATCCGCATTGGAGCCGTGGAAGAAGGAATTGATATATTGGGTGCTAGAATTACACCGGCGCAGATCCTCATCGTCAGCATGAGTTTGGCGTTAACGGTTGCGGTGACAATCCTACTAAAAAGAACCAAGATGGGCAGGGCGATTCGTGCTGTGGCTAATGATGCGGAACTTGCCGATATTTCCGGGATTAATAGGGATAAGGTGTTCTTTCGTACCTTTGCCATAGGTTCGGCACTGGCCGGTGTTGCTGGAATTCTTGTCGCCTTCGACTCTGATTTTTGTCCAACCATGGGAATTAACGCTCTTATGATGGGAGTGGTAGCGGTTATAATCGGGGGTGTTGGGAGCATTCATGGCATAGCACTCGGGGCGCTTCTCATAGGAATGGCCCAGCAGTTCGGAGTATGGAAGATCGGTTCTCAATGGCAGAACGCTATTGCCTTTGTTATCCTACTGATATTTTTACTATTCAGACCGCAGGGTTTTCTGGGCAAGAAAGTGAAAAAGGTAACAGTTTAAGAATACATGGAATATTTACTCCACATCTTGATCCTAATCGGCATCTATGTCATCCTCGCCGTATCCCTTAATCTAATAGTCGGATACTCAGGCCTGCTCTCTATCGCCCACGCCTCTTTTTACGGAGTTGGAGCCTATGTGGCTGCTCTTTTAGCTCTCAAACTTCACAGTCCATTTCTCGCCAACATAATCTGCGCCATCATCCTTTCGGGTCTCTTAGGTGCAATAGTAGGTATACCCTCTTTGCGAATCCGTGATGACTATTTTGCCATTGCCACCTTTGCCTTCCAGGTAATTACCTTCAGCGTCATGAACAACTGGGTCTCTTTTACCGGTGGTCCCATGGGTCTGCCAGGGATACCCCGGCCTGCAATCTTTGGCTGGAAGATAACTACTCATTATGATTTCCTGATTGTTATTTTAGTTCTTTGTATTATCATTTTATGGATATCTCATAAGATTGTCACGTCTCCATTTGGTCGTGTGCTCAAGGCCGTCCGTGAAGATGAAATATTTGCTCAGGCCATGGGGAAAAATGTGGCTTCTTATAAGGTGCTGATATTTGTGATCGGTGCCGGCATGGCCTCTGTGGCAGGCGTGATGTATGCCTACTATATAAGCTTCATTGATCCCACCTCGTTTACCATCATGGAGTCTATCTTAATTATCTCCATAGTCATTATTGGAGGAGCCGGGAATATCTGGGGTTCTGTTCTGGGGGCAGCAGTGCTGGTCATTCTTCCTGAGGCGCTGCGCTTTTTAGGTATGCCGAGTTCCATTGCCGCCAATATGAGACAGATTATTTATGGCGCTCTTTTGGTAATTTTTATGCTCTTTCGTCCCCAGGGCTTTATAGGGGAATATACTTTCAGAAAATAATATATGAATATGAAGCCCGCACTAAATATCAAAAGCGTCAACAAAAAATTCGATGGAACTGTTGCCCTTGATGATTTTTCTCTGGAAATTCCTCAAAATTCCATTACCGGCATCATTGGCCCTAACGGGGCTGGAAAAACAACTCTCTTTAACGTGATCACCGGTTTTCTGCCCCTGGATTCGGGAAAAATAATATATAATGGCAAAAATCTGAGCAGAATGCCTTCTTATAAGATTGCAAGGGCGGGAATAGCCCGCACTTTTCAGCAGCTTCGCCTCATAACCCGCATGACTGTTCTGGATAATATTTTACTGTCTTTTCAGAATCAGGCCGGAGAATATCTGAAAAATACTTTCCTTTTTCCCGGACGAGTCAAGAAGCAAGAGAGAAAAAACCGTGAAAAAGCTAATGAGCTTCTTGCTTTCATGGGCATTGAAGAAAAGGCGGGCGATCTTGTAGAGGATTTATCCTATGGACAGCAAAAAATGATATCTCTGGCATGTTGTCTGGCTTCTGGCGCTGACCTGCTTTTACTGGATGAACCTGTGGCTGGAATAAACCCGAGTATGATCGAAAAAATCCTTATGGTAATCAAAAAACTGCCGGAGGCAGGGAAGACCTTTGTCATTATCGAACATAATATTGAAGCGGTTATGCGGGTGTGCGACAGAGTGATTTTTATGGATGAAGGCAAGAAGATTGCAGAAGGAGACCCTGAATCGGTCAGACATGATCCTGCTGTGATAGAGGCTTATCTGGAGTGAAATGCTGAAAGTTGAAAGATTAGAGACAGGTTACGGCAAAAAACAGGTTCTTTTTGATATAGACCTTGAGGCAGCCGAAGGAAAAATTACCGCTATTATTGGTCCAAACGGTTCAGGGAAGTCCACGGCTCTTAAATCCATATTCGGACTTATTTCTGTATGGAAGGGAGCTGTTAATTATAAAAATAAGGATATTACCAATCGCAGCACTCAAGCCAACGTAAAAGATGGTATTGCATTTGTACCTCAAGGCAACCGGGTTTTTGATGAGATGACAGTTCTTGAAAATCTGGAGATCGGAGGATTTCATCTGCCTAAAAAAAGCTTTCAAACAGAACTGAATAAAATTTGGGAGCTTTTCCCGGAACTGGAGAAGCGCAAAAAACAGAATTCAGGCAAACTGAGCGGTGGCGAAAAACAGATGCTTGCACTGGGCAGGGCATTGATAAACAGCCCAAGGCTCCTTCTTATGGATGAACCGTCTCTTGGCCTTTCACCCAAGCTGGTAACCTTTATTATGAATTATATTCGCAAGATTAACCATGAATTCGGAGTGACCGTCCTGATCGTGGAGCAAAAGGTGCGTGAGGTGCTTGAAGTTTGCCATCATGTTTATTCGATAAAGCTGGGCAAAATCGCCTATTCCGGAAAGCCGGAAATTATCAAAGACGACAAGGATAAGCTGAGAGAGCTGTTTTTATAATAAGAATCAGTTATCTGGAGGCGATTTGGGCACAAGCTTGAATTATTATGCTTTTTTTCATTTTATCCCAAAAGCCATCGCTCCAGTCCATAACTACAACCACATTCCACTCTTCTGGTAAATCTTTCAATACAGCGTCAACCATCTTTCCTCTATATCACTTTGTAGCAGAATTCATTTCAAAAAGATTGAACTCAAATTCCATGGCGTGTATCTTTGCACGCATATTGATGTACACCCGCTCAAGCTCAATCGGGACCCGCAATGTGGCCTCAAATCCCTGGGTTGGAAGATGACGGTGTTCGTTAATGGCCGCCTGCAGTTACGGCTTAAAGACTTCATCCTCATCGCCTGGTGTTGTCCCGGGATGTCCCTGGGTTGGCTTTTTGACTGTGCAGGGCATGTCAAAAACAGCCTTGCCGTCTTTTCCTTTCTCACTTTCCACACACCATATTCTTTTTTGCTTCACAGATTTTCTGTAGTTTACCAGTAGCTTGTTTTTGTCCCAGTCAAAGGTGATATACTGATATCTGCTGGGCCAATCCGAGTCACTGCCGATGTATGCGCCGCCTGCTATAAACTGATGAATTTCCCAGTCCTGGTCGTGAAAATACCCCCCTGTTGATCGGTAAGCTCCATTGCTCCAAGCAGATCAGAAAAGAATTCCTCTGCCGGCTTATACTCGAATTCAATCCCTTGAAACACAACATCTCCGGTCACCACAACGATCTCGGGACGAAGTTCTTGTTCACGGTCTTCTTTCACCCGTTCAATCAAGGGATCAATGACCACTCGCAGATCGAATTTATCCTCTTCTGAATCTTTGATATGCAGGTCGGAAATATGAAGAAGCTGGAACGTATTTTTTATTGTCATAATAATTTGCCCGGCTCTAAATTTTAATAAATTCCCCGCCCGGACGTTCGCCTGGTTGCTACCAGCCCTGGCTTGGAATATGCCGCTTCAATCAAGAGATCTATGACATCGAGTAAAATGGCCTCTATCCGGTCGGCAATCAGAAATTTCTTGCTGTGCGGGAACTTCTCAAGTTTCGGAATGATCCACAGAAAAAAGTCATAGAGCTTTATTATGGCATCTACTTCTTTTGGCATGTATCAAAAAAATTCGACCGCCTTCGGCGGTAAAGGGTAAAAGATTAAAAGAACAAAGGGCTATAATGTCCTGGAGCAACGAAAACCAATATCGAAGTCCCGGTAGCCCGGGAGGTCGTCGAGGCGGTTCCCGCAACGCGCGAAGCTCCGGTAGTAGTTCCAGGAACCCCCGCGAAGCACCTTGGTTTCCTTTTTTTCATCGTACCACCAGCTATTGATCCATTCCCAGACATTTCCCGTCATGTCTAAGCAGCCGTAAGGACTGCGGCCTTCCTGGTAATTTTTCACTGGCGTGGTGTGGTCGATTTCTGATTCATATATATTGCACTTCTCCTTGTCAAATTCGTTTCCCCAGGGATAAACACGCCCATCTATCCCCCTGGCGGCCTTCTCCCATTCCTCCTCGGCTGGCAACCTCTTTCCAGCCCACTGAGCATAAGCACTTGCCCCGTACCATGTCAAATAAATAACTGGATGATCCTCAAAGCCGGACTCCACCGCAAAGCGATCGCCATCCTTCCTTATTCGGCATTTTTCGTCTTTGAAGCCCCCTTCCAAATCAATCCACTCCCTGCCATCTTCCGGCTGATTGCCCCGCTCATTGAGAAAGGTACAAAATTGGGCATTGGTTACGGGATACTTATCTATAAAAAATCCTTCCTTCACGCTGGTTATCCGAATGCTATCCTTTTCACCTATAATAAATTGCCCCGGCGGGACGTATACCATGTTCTCGGGAACTTTAACGTGTTGAGGCGGATCAACCTTTTCGTAGACTGAGGGGCCTATGAACTCCGAAACAAAAAGGGCTGTTTCATCCGTGATCTTTATCTCTTGAGCCCGGTTCTCCGGTATCTCTCTTGCAAGTTTTCTGGCAACAAAATACTCAATAAAGGAGCGGTGGGCAAAGGCATAATAACCTTGGGCATGACGGCTGAGAAAGGAACAGTTGCGTATTTGATAATCGAGATTGTCGAGGGATAATCTCAGCATGTCTTTTGTTTCATCGTCAAAGTACTTATCTATAGCATCCTTCAGAGTATTGAAATGCAGCCGGTCTTTTTCCTGCGTAAACATCCAATATGCCAGTTCCTCCATAAACAGGATAATTTCTTTGGGTATTCTTTCTTTCCCGTGCTCCAGCACAATGGATTGAGGAAGCCGCTGCTCTTTACTCTCCCTGTCCTGCCACCCTTTTGTGACAATGCGATAGACCTTGCCCGATGTTACTTTGCCCTCTATGTTTTGCACAGCATCAAGATCCTTGACTATGAGTTCGATCAATATCGGGCGTCTGACCAGGTCTTTGACATCAAAAACCTTCTCCACCGTTTCGTTCCAGAATTTTTCTGACGCCTCTTTGCCCAAACAAAGATCAAGATACAGTCTTATCTGCTCATCATCGAATAATGAGACATATATTCTCTCAAAACGAGGGTCTCCCATCGGTCGAGGACCTCGTTCATGGTACTCCTTCCGGACAAGTGTCTCATTTTCATCCTCTTCACTTCTAAAGAACTGCGTCCTGCTCGTCAGGATCACCTTTTTGTATTCCTGAGTAGTCTTTGAGAGGTTTTCGATTTCTTTAAGAACGGTCTCTTTATCAAAGGTCAGCGATAACTCGTCAAAACCATCCAGGATAAGCACGGGGCTTTGGGTGCTGTCTCCGGCCCTGCTTCTCACTTCCCTTTGAATAACCTCGCGCCACCCTTCTGCCATCACAGTCTTAAGTTCGACGACAACGGGTACGTATGCAGATCCGGTCATATCACAGGCAAATTTGTAGCAAAAAGAGGTCTTCCCGATGCCGTAGTCACCAAGCACTGCCAGGAGCTTTCGGTCGGGGTCGTTTAACCATTCAAGAACATAATCGTGAAGAAGGCCCTTGTTTCCCCCCTTTTCATTGTGGCACCTGGATGGGATATAGTGTTCGGGGATGAATTCCTTATAGTCTATTGGCTCCTTTGCTGGAGAAACGAAATCCAGCAGAGATGGTTCCAAAACAATAGTCCTTTGTGGAAGACCCCACGAATAGAGATAGTTATTTGCTGCTCTAAGGGCCTCTTTAGTCTTTTGTGCCTGTTTCTCAAGATCCGCTCCTGCATTTTTTCCCAAGTCTTCCCAGTACCATCTGACGATATCGGTTCCAATCTCCACTAAGGAGATGTGTTTTCTAAAGTGTCCTAAACGAATGTACGGCTGATCCATTTCATCAGCAAGCCGAAGCAGGGCTGCAAGCAGCCGGAGGTTCAAAGTCTCCTTGCATAAGTAATGGTCTGGAAACTTGTCATTAATGTTATCAAGGGGACAAATTGATTCGGGTGCGTGGCCATAGCAGACTGTGGCTACTGCCTTGACCGCTGACGGCGGATCCGAGGCTCTATAGAGAAAATTTCCAAACAGGTAGGTAGCATGCTCTTTGAGTATCTTCTCTTTACTACGTTTGGGGTGGTCCTTGGATTCGATAGACCCGTCGTCCTTTCTATAGCCGATGTCATGGAGGTACACAGCATAGAGGAGGATAAATACCTCGGCAGGCTTGAGCTTTTTCTTGAACTCGTCCGGAATAAGTTGGTCCAGGTAACCTTCCAGTCTTTTTGAGTGATCTATACCGTTCTTCTCTATGCCTTCAAGCCAATTGGAAGCTTCTTTCCTGACTCTCGAGATATGTTCATGAAAATCTATCCTGCCGTCTTTTGTTCTCTCCTCTATGAGTCTCTCATCAAGGCGCATCCAAAACCTCTCTGCTCAAGCCCCCAAGCACGGAGCTTCTATCATGGGTGGTGACAGGGAAAATAGTAAATAAAAAATTCTGTATGTATAGACTTTCAGATAAATGCATGGACTGTTGTGCCAAATCAATACAGCTTGCCAGTATCTATAATCGCCTGCAAGACGTTTTTGTCATAGATTTGTAATGGATATCGTAAATCTTGTCAAGCTGTTGACCCAGATTTGGGTCAACCGACAGGCTGGATTGGTATTTTCAGGGGCGAGGCTCTATCAAAACAGCTTGAGCTCGTTTGATTGTAAGAGTTTAATGCCTTTGAAAATAAGGTTTTGATGGAAGAACTACAGAGACTGCAATCCGGGCTTATTCGGACTTATACAGATGATTTTGCCAAGTATGCATCAACCGCAAAACATAAATATTTGAAAAAAGTGTATTACAGTGCGCCACAAATGGCTGGTCGGCGTTACAAGTATTCGCATGTAAATCCAGGCATCGAAGCTAAATCCCTGAAGGAGGCACTTGGGTTGCTATGCGATGCGTTCTTTTTCAAAAAGTTCCTGAGACCGAATCCGGCTTGACACACAAGGCCAGATTTTCGTATACTTTTATCAGAAAAGTAACTTCTTGGCCGTTTAACGATTGGAGTTTTATTATGAATGAGCGTATTTCAGCCGATCCTAATATCTGTCATGGTTAGGCTTGTATTAAAGGGGCGCTGAAGAACAGATAACGCCTATTTCATATCGGGCAGCCAGGTATGACGAAATTTCTGCATTACATTGACTATAATCATTTGTGGAGGCAAGTTATGAATCTGCACGAGATACTAACAGATATTCACGCGCTTGAAGAGGAGCTTTTAGTCTTCGAACGAAAATATGGTATTCGTTCAGAGATCTTTTACGCCGCATATGTGAGCGGGGAAGAGCCGGAAGATGATAGTTGGGTGTTAGACTTCGGGGAGTGGGCTAGCATTTACAGGACTTGGCTTACACGTCAGGCAGACTATCGCAATGAGATTCAACAAATCCAGCGAAAAGCACCGAGTCTGGCAGGACTGGTCCGAGTTGCCGTATGAATCCATTACGTACCCCAGAGGACTATGAGCTATTCTTATACACGCTGACAGAGAAATTTCCTTCAGTACGTCATTCAACGATGACCTTTGTGCGGAGAGGTGCCTCACTTGCACGAGTGACAGGTGAATTATTATTTGATCAGGAAATTCGGCTGGTTGTTCGTGAGCGAATCTTATATGATCGCTTACCATGCATCATAGATTGGTATGGTTACGAGGTCTGGAAGGGTAAAGAGAAGTTGTACTGGTATGACTCTCAGCCTCATCCAAACGATCAAAGTTTGCAAAAAACACTCAGCCTCATCACAAACATATTCCACCGGATATCAAACAACATCGTATTCCTGCGCCGGAGATGAGTTTTATCCGACCCAATCTGACTGCCCTGATTCGGGAGATTGATGCTTACGAGTCTTAGATCGCAGCTTGAACTAAAAAATCTAACTTATTATAAACGGATAGATCCGAATATATAGCTTAAGGCGTACGACATAGATAAAATTATAAATTTCCTTTGAAGATATGCCAAAACTTCTTGAGATAATTCATTACTTAAAGACAGGTATGAAAGAAAGCAGAAAAAAGGTGAGGGTTAAAAAAGGTAAAGACCCGCTTTTTGATTTACGAAAAGTTGCTGTAGAAACTGGTATTAAAGACCTCGCTGAGCATCATGATCATTATCTCTATGGTGTGTCTAAATGATAGAACCTATTTTTGTGGATAGTTTTGCAGTGAGATTGTGGCAATGATAGGGCCAAATGGCGCAGGCAAGTCCACAGCTCTAAAAGCAATTTGTGGTTTACTGAACCCTCGCTCAGGAGAAGTCTTATTTCAAGGAGAAAATATAAGTGGCAAGCAGCCATATCAGTTGGTTGAGAAAGGGCTATGTCTGGTACCGGAAGGGAGAAGGGTTTTTACTTCAATGACGGTTTTAGAGAATCTGGAGATGGGGGCATATACAGTTTCCAGTGGTCAGTTGTCAGTGGTCAGCAGAAAAAACCGACAACCGAAAATTGATATCCGGCAACTTGTTGAGAAAATATTCAGTCTATTTCCAGTGCTCAAAGAAAGGCAAAAACAAAAAGCAGGAACCCTAAGCAGTGGCGAACAACAGATGCTTGCTATCGGCAGGGCACTGATGTTAAAACCAAAACTGCTCCTGCTGGATGAACCATCACTGGGACTTTCTCCAAATTATGTGGATATGGTATTTGAAAGGATAAAAGAGATTAACAGTGAAGGAACTGCCATTCTGATAGTGGAACAGAATGCAAGAATGGCTTTAGAATATGCTGACAGGGGTTATGTGTTTGAAATAGGAAAGATTGCCTTTGAAGATGAAGCAAAAAACCTCCTTGAAAATGATGAAGTCAGAAAGTCGTTTTTGGGGGGATAAAATTAGAGAATTTAGAGAGTTGTCGCAAAATATTTTACGGACATCCAAGTTGCAAGTTGCATTTGTCCTGAAGCGGTTATAATAGGCCTCATCTGAAAATGGAGGTCGAGGAATGAAAGATTATCACATCAATATTTTTTACAGCGAAGAAGACGAGGGTTATGTAGCAGACATACCCGATTTGAAGTATTGCTCTGCTTTTGGAGAATCCCCAGAAGAAGCGTTGTCGGAGGTATTGAAGGCAAAAGATGTATGGTTGGAGTCCGCACGTACACATGGAAAATCTGTTCCTGAGCCACATTATCGTCCCGTGGTCTACCAAGTAGCTTAATGAGACACCGCGCTCAGAACAACGCCATTCACTCAGATGGGCAGGGTCGTGCGGTTTGACTTTTTTTACCAGTTTTTATGTTTACTTGCCATTTACAAAGGCCCATTTACCCTGCCCTCTGGTGATGGCGAGCGTTATGGTTCTCTTGGCACCTTAACTTAATTCCATTTGTTTCATTCATGGAGCGGACTAATTAATGGCAAAGAAAAAAGAAAATAATAGATCGGTTGAAAAAACGCTCTGGCAATCTGCTGAAAAACTTCCTGAAAAAAGCAATTCACAAATTCTCATCTATCAAACAGAAGGTGGGAAAACGAAAATTGAAGTAAGGCTTGAGAATGAAACTGTCTGGCTGACACAAAAACTGATGGCGGAATTGTTTCAGACAACCATCCCAAACATAAACCTGCATCTGAAAAATATTTATAATGAAGGTGAGTTGGATGAATTGTCAACTATTAAGGATTCCTTAATAGTTCAGAAAGAAGGCGGCAGACAGGTTAAACGAACCGGTAAATTTTACAATCTTGATGCCATCGTTTCAGTCGGTTATCGGATTAAATCACATGTGGCAACCCGCTTCAGACAATGGGCAACTCAAAGATTGCGTGAGTATATTATCAAGGGCTTTGTCCTGGATGATGAACGATTAAAAAACCCTGACCAGCCGTTTGATTATTTTGATGAACTTTTGCGCCGGATACAGGATATCCGAACTTCTGAGCGGCGTTTTTATCAAAAGATCACCGATATTTATGCCACAAGCATTGATTACGATCCCACCACAGATATAAGCATAAATTTTTTTAAAACCGTGCAGAACAAATTACATTGGGCAATAACCGGACAAACTGCCGCCGAAATTATTTACAATCGGGCTGATAGTGAAAAAACCAATATGGGACTGACTAACTGGCGCGGGGAAAAAGTCCGCAAAAGTGATGTTACCGTTGCAAAAAATTATCTCAAGGAAGATGAATTGCTGGCGCTTAATAATCTGGTGGAACAATATCTTATTTTTGCAGAAGGACAGGCGATGCGACGTATTTCCATGCACATGAAAGACTGGGTTGAAAAACTGAACGGCTTTCTAACATTAAACGACAGGGAAATACTGGAACATGCGGGTAAATTATCCCATGAAACGGCAAAAGAACTGGCTGAATCAGAGTATGAAAAGTTCAATCGTAAACGTATCCGATTTAATGACGCACAAGAGAGCGATTTTGATAAAGCTGTAAAAATGATAGAAGCTGAGAAAAAAAATGGCTGATAAATTCCTTAGATGTTTATATTGTATACTTCATTCATGGAGCGAACTAATTAATGGCAAAGAAAAAAGAAAATAATAGATCAGTTGAAAAAACACTCTGGGCATCTGCTGATAAACTCCGCAAAAACATGGATGCTGCTGAATACAAGCATATTGTTCTTGGATTGATTTTCCTGAAATATATTTCTGATGCTTTTGAATACGAACAGCTAAGAAAATCCCGAGAGTGAATGGTATATCAAAGAGCCTGATGCCCAATATGGTGCCCTGAATGACAGGGATGAATACCGCGCTGAAAACGTTTTTTTTGTGCCGGTACCAGCTCCTCAACAGCATCGTTCGGTATCAAAATTATTTTAAAAGGTAGATCTATGACAAAAACAAAATTAACGACTGAGTTGTTGCAAAAGGAAGCAAAAAGATTTTCTAAAATTGAATCACAACATGATGAACCATCGCTCTTTGGAGTAACTGACGGAAAAGCAGTTGGCACATATTTAGAGCATAAATTTCAATCTTATTTGAGTGATAGATATGATTATGTGGAAGGTTCTTCTGCTAAAGGTATAGATTTTCCAGAGCTTGGGGTGGATATGAAAGTAACAAGTATCAGGCAGCCTCAGTCGTCATGTCCCTTCAAATCCGCTAAACAGAAAATTTTCGGCCTGGGTTATTCTCTTATTGTCTTTGTTTATGAAAAAACAGATGATAATAAAAAACGAACAGGTCATCTCAATATACGACATACAATTTATATTGAAAAACACCGTACCGCTGATTTTCAAACAACATTAGGTCTAAGGAAAATATTGGATAACGAAGGGAACATAGATGATATCCTTGCATTTTTTGAAGAACGAATGATTCCAGCTGAAGAAATACAGACAAGGAAATTGGCTGAAGACGTTTTGAATAATCCTCCTGAAATTGGCTATCTTACGATTTCAAACGCTTTACAATGGAGGCTTCAATATAGTCGTGTTATACAGGAAGCGGGAAATATAGACGGAATAATAAGGGTTAACTAATGCCAAGCAAACGGAAAATAGAATTTGGTGATTTTCAAACACCTTTAGAGCTGGCAATAGAAGTTATTGCCTTGGTAAAAGACCTTTTTCCTTATCCTTCATTTATTGTTGAGCCGACTTGTGGATTAGGTTCATTCATCAAAGCAAGCATGAATAAATGGGGAGATTCATGTTATTATTATGGGTTTGATATAAATAAAAAATATATCAGGGAATTGAGATCAAATATTATTGAAAATGGCAACCTTTTTTTAGCTGTTAATGATTTTTTCAATTTTGACTGGTCGAAACTGTTTAAAAAAATAGGTGGTAAGATTCTAATTGTCGGAAACCCACCATGGGTTACGAGTTCTGTGCTTGGATCGTTGAACAGCAACAATCTGCCGGAAAAAAGTAATTTTCAAAGACTTGGAGGATTTGCTGCAAAAACAGGCAAAGCAAATTTTGATATAGCGGAGTGGATGATTATTAAATTGATCGAAAGTCTACAGGGCTGTAATGCATGTTTAGCGATGCTATGTAAAACCGCAACCGCTAGAAAGGTTTTAAAACATTTTTGGACTACTAATGGTCAAGTTAATGACAGTTCAATTCATCTTATAGATGCAAAACAGCATTTCGGTGCCTCTGTTGATGCCTGCCTATTTATAACCTTTATAAACCCTAATAAAAAAAATAAAGATGCCAATATCTACGAAAATCTATCTTTTAAAAAGAAAATAACCCATATCGGTATCTATGCTAATGAGCTAATAGCTAATATGGATGATTTTAAAAAATATCGAAAAGTTGATGGTATCGATTATTATAAATGGCGCTCCGGTATTAAACATGACGCAGCAAAAGTAATGGAATTAAAAAAAAATGGGGAAAGATATGAAAATGGTTTTGGCGAAACCGTTGAAATAGAAAGTGAGTATATATATCCACTCCTAAAGTCATCAGACCTCGGTAATAAACGGCTTGTACCAAGAAAATATGTGATTGTTACTCAAAAAAATTTAGGTGATGATACCACATCAATTAAAAAAACGGCCCCCAAAACATGGGCCTATTTAGAACATTATTCTTCAATTTTGGATAATAGAAAAAGTATAATCTACAAAAAACGACCTTGTTTTTCTGTTTTCGGCATAGGCAATTATAGTTTTACCTTATGGAAAGTTGCTATTTCTGGACTTTATAAAAATATTTATTTTAGTCCAATTGGACAACATGATGGTAAGCCGATTATGGTAGATGATACATGCTATTTTATTCCTTGTAGTTCAAAGAGTGAGGCCACATTTATTGCTGAGCAACTGAATTCCGAAGCCTGTCTGAAATTTATTAAATCCTTGATTTTTTTTGATGCTAAAAGACCAGTAAATATAGATATTTTAAGCAGGATAGACCTAAAAAAACTTTCTGAGATTAATAGGAAGTTAAATGAAGCTTTAAAGTATTTAAGCTATGCTCAAGTCCCTTTCTCGCAGCAACTTGCATTAGTTTTTGAAAAACAAAAAGAATACCGTTCCACCTGACATCAGAAGCCAGCGCGTAAATGCTGGACATCCTATAATCCGATGCAAGTATCGACTGGTCGATTAAAGAAAGTGTCCGTGCCCGAATGAAAGTTTTAGTGAAACGCTTATTGCGTCAATATGGTTATCCGCCGGATAAACAAGTCATTGCTACGGAAACAGTATTGCAGCAGGCGGAATTATTTACCGATGATTGGGTTAAAGCTTCATTCGGTTCTCCTTAGATTGGTTAACTTCCATAAACTATAGCAAAACAATATCCTTTTTATATATTATCCAGAGATTATTTGACATTTAATTATTTTTGTCCTAAAAATTTGTTTCGTAAAAAAATTCAGTAAAATCGACGAGGCCGCCTTTGAGGTTTAGATTATCGAAGTAATCACCACAGTAAAGAAGATGCAGCAATACTCCGACCGCATGCGTCGCCTTGACAAGACAATTGCGTTTGTTCCAACCATGGGATATCTTCATGAGGGGCATCTCTCTCTTATAAGGAAAGGTAGAGAGATCGGAGATAGCCTTGTAGTGAGCATTTTTGTAAACCCGATTCAATTTGCTCCGGGAGAAGATTTTGAGGATTATCCCAGGGATCTTGGAAGAGATCTTGAGCTTGCCCGAAAAAATGGTGTGGATGTGGTTTTTACTCCGGATTATAAGGAATTGTATTCAAAGGAATTTCAGACACATGTAAATCTTAAAGCACTTCCAAATCGTCTTTGCGGTATTTCAAGGCCAACATTTTTTTCAGGGGTTGCAACTGTTGTTGCAAAATTATTTAATATTGTTAAACCTCATTTTGCCGTTTTTGGCCGGAAGGATTATCAGCAGATAGTTGTAATCCGTCAGATGGTTTGCGACCTGAATTTCGATATTGAAATAATTGGGGCTGAAACGGTCAGGGAGCCTGACGGCCTTGCCATGAGTTCGAGAAATGTTTATCTGACTCCTGAGCTGAGAAATTCAGCATTGTGTCTTTACAAATCGCTGCAACATGCGCAGAATCTTATAAGTAGTAGAATAATTGATTCGAAAAAAATTATAGATTCTGCTTTAAAAATGATAACGTCTTGCAAAGACACTGAAATTGATTATATTGCTATCTGTGATCCACAAACACTTGTTGATGTGAAAAAAGTAGACAGGAAAGCTTTAATGGCTCTTGCAGTCAAGGTGGGAAAAACGCGTCTTATAGACAACATGATACTTATTCCATAGAAAGTATTTTTAAATAATATATAAAACAAAGGGGAAATTTATGAGCAACGAACAATTCTTTTTTACTTCGGAATCTGTTACTGAAGGGCATCCCGATAAGGTTGCCGACCGCATATCAGATGCCATTCTTGATGCCATTATCGAAAAAGATAAAAATTGCAGGGTTGCATGTGAGACTCTTGTAACAACCGGTCTTGCTTTTATCGCCGGCGAAATTACAACCGAGTGCTATGTTGATATGCCTCAGATTGTTCGGGAAACGATTCGTGATATAGGCTACCATTCTTCCCAGATGGGTTTTGACTGGCAGACATGTTCGGTAATTACCAGCATAGACCATCAATCACCAGATATCGCTCAGGGTGTAAATATAGGCGAGGGCCTGTTCAAGGATCAGGGTGCGGGAGATCAGGGGCTTATGTTTGGTTTTGCGAGCGATGAAACTCCTGAATTAATGCCTATGCCCATAATATATGCTCACAAGCTGTGCCGCCGTTTAGCAGAGGTTAGAAAGAACGGTTCTCTTGGATTCTTAAGGCCTGACGGAAAATCACAGGTTACAATAGAATATGAAAATGGTACGCCAAAGAGGGTTGATGCGGTGGTAATAGCTGCCCAGCACAAGCCGGATGTGGAATATGAAGATTTGAAAGAGGCTATCATAGAAGAAGTCATAAAAAAAGTTATTCCAGAAGAAATGAGAGACAGAGGTACCCGATATTTTATTAACGCTACAGGCAGGTTTGTACTTGGCGGTCCTATGGGTGACTGCGGCCTTACCGGCAGAAAAATCATTGTTGATACATATGGCGGTCAGGGCAGCCATGGCGGCGGATGCTTTTCAGGAAAGGATCCTTCCAAGGTTGATCGCAGCGCATCATACATGGGCAGACATATTGCCAAGAACATTGTTGCAGCAGGTTTAGCAAAGAAATGTGAGGTGCAGATAGCATATGCCATAGGTGTGGCTGAGCCGGTTTCTGTTATGGTAGATCTTATGGGTACAGGGGTCATATCCAAATGCAGGGTTAAAGAAATAATCAGAGAGGTTTTTGATTTAAGGCCTGCTGCGATAATTGAATACCTTGATCTTTTAAGGCCGATTTATAAGAAGACCTCTGCATATGGCCATTTCGGCCGGAATGATCCTGAGTTTACATGGGAAAGAACAAATATGAAAGATATTATTAGAGAAAAAGCAGGTATATAAAGGAGAAAATAATATATAATGGATTACGATATTAAGGATATAAAACTTGCAAAGGAAGGCGCTCTTCGAATTGAATGGGCTAACCAGAGTATGCCTGTTCTGAACCGTATAAAGGAAAGGTTTGCAAAGGAAAAACCGTTAAAAGGTTTGACTCTTGCTGCCTGTCTTCATGTAACCACCGAAACAGCATCTCTTATGAAAACGTTAAAAGCAGGAGGTGCCAATGTTTTTCTTTGCGCTTCAAATCCTCTAAGCACACAGGATGATGTGGCAGCATCTCTCGTAAAGAATGACAAGATTCCTGTTTTTGCCATAAAGGGTGAGGATAATAAAACATATTACAGGCATATTAATTCGGTTCTTGATGCCGGCCCCCAGTACACAATGGATGATGGCGCTGACCTTGTTTCTACTATTCATTCGGAAAGACCTGAGCTTGCAGACCAGGTGAAGGGAGGCACTGAAGAAACCACTACCGGAATTATCCGGCTCAGAAGCATGGCTGCGGACGGAGTTTTAAAATATCCTATCATAGCTGTTAACGATGCAAAGACAAAGCATTTTTTTGATAATCGTTATGGTACAGGCCAGAGCACTATGGATGGAATCATACGCGCAACAAACCGCCTGATTGCAGGAACAAATTTCGTTGTTTGCGGCTATGGGTGGTGTGGAAGGGGTCTTACAATGCGCGCCAAAGGAATGGGTGCAAATGTTATTGTAACCGAGGTTGATCCTACTGCCGCTCTTGAGGCTGTCATGGATGGTTTTACCGTGATGCCGATCAATAAGGCGGCAAGTATAGGCGATATCTTCTGTACTGTTACCGGTAATATAAATGTTATAAGAAAAAGTCACTTCAAGGTTATGAAAAATGGCGCAATTGTGGCGAATTCCGGTCATTTTAATGTTGAGCTTGATCTTGAGGGATTAAAGAGCATTACAAAGGCTGTAAGAGCAATAAGGCCCTTTGTTGAGGAACATACTCTTGAAAATGGCAGGATTGTAAATGTTCTTGGCGAGGGCAGGCTTATAAATCTTGCGGCTGCCGAAGGGCATCCCTCAAGTGTTATGGATATGAGCTTTGCCAATCAGGCTTTAAGCATAGAATATATGGTAAAAAGTAAAAAGTCTTTTGAAAACAATGTCTATCCGGTGCCCGAAGAAATAGATATGGAAATCGCCAGAGAAAAACTAGAAGCAATGGGAATCGCTATTGATAATCTGACTGCTGAACAGAAAAGATACCTGTCATCATGGACTATGGGGACTTAAGTCTCTAAACTAAAAAAACGCTCAATTTAATAGTAAGGTGGTTACCCATGCTTAAGGTAAAAGATATCATGACAGAAGATATAATCACTGTCTTGCCCGAGACGGAGATCGCTCATGCCACAAAGCTCCTTTTGGAAAAAGGTATCAACGGCGTCCCTGTGGTGGATAAAACGGGAAGGCTGGTGGGGATCCTTTGCCAGAGCGACCTGATCGCGCAGCAAAAAAAGCTTCCCATTCCATCCTTTTTTACCATTCTTGATGGGTTCATTCCCTTGACTTCTATAAAGCAGCTCGAAAGAGAGGCTCAGAAGATAGCAGCTACCACCGTTGCCCATGCCATGACTCCAAATCCTGTCACCGTTCGGCCTGAGACGAGTATCGAGGAGGTAGCTGCCCTCATGGTGGGCAAGAATTTCCATACTCTTCCTGTGTTGGATAAAGGGAAGATAGTGGGAATCGTGGGGAAAAAGGATGTGTTAAAAACACTCACTTCTGCTTAAAGATGCTTACGTGCGCAGGTTGGTACGCCCGGCTGGATTTGAACCAGCGGCTTCCAGCTCCGGAGGCTGGCGCTCTATCCCCTGAGCTACGGGCGCACAAATTTCC
>Ga0180732_1000530_pt1 | contig 31838 bp, 22 predicted proteins | sample KR11_01MetaG_FD_148674 | JGI IMG/M metagenome (GOLD analysis project Ga0180732, IMG submission 148674) | Groundwater microbial communities from the Olkiluoto Island deep subsurface site, Finland - KR11_0.1 MetaG | ecosystem: Environmental > Aquatic > Deep subsurface > Groundwater | place...
AGCAGGTGGGGGGGGAGGTTGCCGGAAGGAGAAGTGCCCGGAGGAGAGCCGTATTCATAAGCTCCGATGTCAAAAGCTCCGCCGGCTGGCCATGGCCTGGGGCCGTTGTCAAAATCAAAGGCGGGAGCGCCGGTTGGTGAGCTGGCGTTGATGGCGGGGGAGGTGGATTGGAGATGGAAATCTGCCCCTGTTGCATTCGTGAACTGGGGGTCGGCTTCAATATAATCGGTGCCTAAATTTCCAAGGTTACTGCCATAATACAAGTTATGATCCACAGTATACGAACCACATCCAATTATTTGATTATTGTTTCCGCTAACAATATTATTTCTTATAATTGAATTCGGAACATATAATTCGCATGAAATTCCCGATGAAAATGTATATCCATTAGAATTATAAGCAACATTATTAATTATAGAAATACCATCCATTGGCCCCGTTCCAAGTGGATGATCAGTAATATGGATTCCATGCCTGGCAATATTATAAACGAGATTGTTGAATATCAAAATGTTTTTAATATATCCTGCCCTTTCCCTGCCAATAGAAATACCATCGCCTCTAATATCATGTATATTATTATTATAAATCTCTAAGTTTTCGACATATTTATCATATGCGTCTACATAAATAGCAACTTCTCCGTCCCATTTTATACCAACATGATGGATTTCATTTCCATATATCTTGCCATTGCTTACACCACTTTTTACATCTATAGTACCTGCTCCTTTATACCCTTTATCCTCCTCGTACCAACCTGCGTTATGATGGATATTATTGTTACTAATTTCAAAAGTATCTACGCCAAAAGTAGATAAACACTCCTGCGACCAGCCTAAGGTATTTTTACACATTTCAATTTCATTTCTATCAACAATTAAATTATTTCCGGTACCCATTGAATCTATGCCCGACGAAGCAGTATTATAAATATAATTTTTTTCAACAGTTATATGTGACCATGTAGATGATATTTTTTTTGTTAATACACCAGCTCCATAACTGTTTATAATTCTAAAACCAGATATTTTTATATAGTTTTTATCAATAATATTTACAAGTCCTCCGTGTTCAATTGCAGACCCATCACCCGATGCATCCCATGTTATCCCTGTGCCGTCAATCGTAGCGGCATGCTCCAGATAAGATGCAAATGTAATCCAGTTTCCCGCGCTTCCGGAGTTCTTAGGTATAAGCCGTTCGTTATATGTCCCCTCTTTCACGCAAACCGTATCCCCCGCAACAGCCACATCTGCGGCTTTTTGTATTGTCAGCCAGGGCAATGCTTCTGTACCGGGATTGGTGTCGTTGCCGGTTTTTGCCACAAACTTGGTGCAGGAGACAGCAGGAGGCGGAGGCACTGAAGAATCATATGTCACCTGAATAAATACTTCCTTCGTATTTGGCGGGCTGGCGGTATCCGTAACTTTCGCGTAAACCGTGTTCAATCCCGCGGCAAGAGTTATGCCGGATATACTCCAGCTTGTTGTGCCGGTAGCGGTTTGATATGTTCCGGCGGGACCGACTTTCACTTCCACTTTGCTTACTCCGACATTATCGCTAGCCGTGCCGGAAAGAGAGATATTATTAACACTATAGGTCGGAGGAGTCGCCGGAGGAGTAGCAGAGTTTACAGGGCAAGTGATGGTGATGACGGGGTCTTCTTTGTCTTCAATAGGAGCGGGAGCAGGAGGAACAGAAACGGCAACACAAGCGGTGCAGGAAGAATTGCAATTAGGAGTAGGATCGGAACAGCTGCTGACAAGAGAAGTGTCGCAAACTTCCCCTATCGTTGCATTCACAACGCCGTTACCGCAACACGATATGCAAGAGCCGCCGCAATCAATATCTGTTTCATCTCCGTCTTTTACGCCATTTGAACAATGAGCGGGAGGAGCTCCGCCGATCAACACCATATACATGCTTCTGTTGTTAGTAGACCATCTTGCTACTACATTCCCGCCTAATACCCTGTCGCCCGGCCCTACTGCTCCTGCTGAAAACGCCTTGCTATATATATACATATTCCTACCGCCACCGTAACTAGTCCTGATGTATTCCCCCGTTCTAGTCCAACCCTTTGAACTTACAAGCCAAGCTGGCCAATCTGTGGATTTGTCTGTCTCATCAAACGCTACATATATCGTTGTGGGTTTAGTTAATTCAAATACTAATAATCTACCTTCTATTCCACTTCCACTTTCCCCTATTCTGTTATTATTATTGGTAGTTGCTGTTTTTATATATGTTAAATTTGTTAAAGATGCCGGTATTGATGTAATTGTATGTGTTGTATCTATATATACTTTCTCTCCTACTTTTGCTTTGTATGGCACTACTTGATATGGATATGCTGTAATTACATTCTTGATCTGGTCATTTACTTCTATTGTAATGTATTCTAACGATGTCTTGCCACCTGCCTGTAATGTCAGTTTAGCAGTATATGTCCCATTTGAACTATAACTATGTATAGGATCCATTGTTGTTGAAGTTTGTCCATCCCCAAAATCCCATTGATAAGAGGTTATTGTATCCCCATCACTATCCCATGATGTTGAGCCGCGAAATTGTAGCTGCTCGCCTTTTAAGGATATTATCTTCTGTCCGCGTATCACTTTATTTCCACCTTCCGTATATGATTTTCTGTAGTTTATAGTCCTCCTGCCATCTATTGTTATATATGGCGTTGGCGCATAGTCCGCTTGTGCTACGGGATTCTTTACTTCCCACATTCCTCCCGACCTAAAAGTATATCCACTACCTATAGCACTAACATCTTTTCGGTAATTACGACTTGCCCACCGAGAAGGATAACTATTAGCGCTCTTGTTGAAATATACTGTTAAAGTGCGTTTATCACCATTAACACCACTTGGTACAGTTTTCGTTACCTCTTCCGCGCCATGAGTTGTGCCACCGCCAAGATCTGCCGCATACTTAGTATTAGATATCCCCACAGATGGCCATGGGTCATATAAATCATCTCCGGTCCATTCAGGTGGACGGGATGTAGTATAACTACCATTGGGTATTAACACTCCTTTACTGGTGTAGGTAACATTCATATTAGGTGACATATCCTTTGTAACGAATCGTATTTCTTGGCCTGGATAATTATTGTTTATATTTGCAGCATAGCCAACATGAACATGGTAAGCTACTTTTTGCCACAGAATGGTCCCATCCCATTTTGTCAGTTTTGCACCATATGCATCTCCTCCGTTCTTTTCTACACCAAAAAAGATTTCTGCTCCAGGATTATTTGGGTCTATATCCCCAGCAGCAACTATATCAACATGTCCAGAATTACCTGGTAAATCACTAAGTGAAAATATCTGTGTCCCATCTGCTGACAATATTGTCCCACCGAATAACACATCATCTCTGCCATCGCTATCTACATCATATGAAGTTATTCCATGTGTATATGTTCCCTGCCAACCATAATGTTGATATGACCATCGCAATTTCAATTCACTTCCTTTTAAATCATAAGCAAATACCACTCCCCATAGACCTGATGTAAAGGGGTTTATTATTATAGAAGGTTTACCATTTGGTCCATCTAAATATGCTATACAGGAATGCACCCCAAACGCTAAGGTAACTTTTGGATTTGTATCAATCCATGGTATTGGTGTTATTGCTTTGATTGCTCCTGTTTGTCCATTGAGTATAACTATCTTTGTTTTAGATTCTCCACCTTCTATATCATAACGCACTGTAACAACTTCATCTATTCCATCTTCATCTAAATCCCACGGTATTGCAGGAATTCCTGCCTCCCACATCTTTATAGACATTGGAAATTTTGTATCAAACTTCCAAAGAAGGGTTCCATTATATGTTAAGGCTTCTATAATAAATGGAACATGTAGACTAGGATCAGCAGCATCACTATTCCCCTGCTTTGTTATCCAATCTGTTTTATCATCTCCATCTAAATTCGCTGGAATAAAAAAGAAGGGCCTTTGAGTGCTCGCTACTGTATATGTATTTCCTGTTGCAGGCATCGGAAGCGAATGCAAAGCCAAAACATTTTCAAAAGGCGTGAAAGCAAATAACAATAAGAAAATAAAAAACACAGATAATGAAAATAAACCTATTCTCATCTTTTTTATTGCGCGTTTTTTGTTTGTTTGCATAATATTTTTTTAAAAATTTATTTATTTTATTATTCCTTCATATATTCATCTGAATAATCTTCATCATTATAAAAATATTCAAATGTCCCATGGATTTTATATAAACACAAATTGCTGTTAGTGATTTCGCATTTATCACTTAATTTGTTTTCTAAAACCGCGGTAAGCTCGTAGCTTTGTCCATCAGAACGATAACCGTAATAATATTTGTCCGGCGCAGGATCTTTAATGGGTTGTGTCAGATACCTGCCTGCTTTTAATGTTTTAAAAATATTGCTTTCCTCATTGCTAATCTTTTCTTGCTCGTCAGCAACAGGAAACTGGCCGCTATTATTCGCCATATATGATTCAATCGCTTCTCTAAGATTATCCATGTCCATAATCCTCTGATTATCCCTCGCGTCTTCGGGAGAGATCTGAGTTTCGGGAGTTGTTACAGGAACATCGGATGATGGAGATAAATAATTCTTCCAAACAAAATAACCTCCGATGACTAGAGTCAGAATGATTAAGATCGCAATCGCTGTTTTTTTTGTGTCCATATTGTTGAAAATTATTTAATGATAAATAAATCACCACTAAAATAAATAAATTAGTGAATATTATCCTTTTGTATATTTATTTAAAAAACTATTTTATTTATAAAAATTATAACACATTCTGCGAATAAAATAAAGTTCTTAAAATGCTTCTGTCTTTTAAAAATAAACCGAGGCTTCAAAAATTCAAAATTCATCATTCCAAATCCAAAATTCCAATTTTGAGCGGGTAACAGGAGTCGAACCCGTCTCTTGACCTTGACCCCGCGCCAAATTTTGGAGCGAGTGAAGGGAATCGAACCCTCTGCTCAACCTTGGGAAGGTCGCGTATTGCCATTATACTACACTCGCGTAATTGGTACGGGGTAAAGAAGGTCGCATAATACCGATATACTATACCCACGGACGGAATTTTTAATTTTTAATTTTTAATCAATTTCAAATGTCTAATTTAAAAAAAATTATAATTATCTTTCCTTACTTGCGAAAAAATAATTCCACCATTTCACATAATTCGGCAGATTTATATCCAAATCAATATTTGCTGATAATACCTTGCCATTTGAATCGTTAGGCTCCGTTATTATTATTAGGCTCTCTCCTTCTTTTTTCATATTTAGCCTTTTTCGCGCTTCAATTTCTTTCCACTCGTCTGTTTTATAAAGCTCAACGAGCTGAGAAAGCTTATAATTATCTTTTTCAAAAGATTCTATATCGTTTTTAAGAGAATCTATTTCCTTTTGAATCTGGCGCTCCCTGTAATATTCCTTTCCTAAATTCACGCCCAAAAAAACTATGATAAAAACACCCGTCAAAAAAAACAGTTTGAAAGAAAATATCCTGCCGACAAAGCCTTTCTTTTTCTTTTTGATAATCATAGTAATTTATTATAAATATTTTTGTCCTTTTGCATTCACAATTATATCCTTCACTTCAACCGGATTGGGAATTTGCTCCATGCCAATCATGCTTCCGTTGCTGCTGGTTTTGACATTTACCGTGCCATAGCCTAGAATAGTTTCCAGAGGCCCATTTGTCAGATAGACAACTTCTTGGATGTTTTCTATTCCTACTTCCGCCACAATTCTGCGAAAAATATTTTTTTGATCTATGTCTATAATTCGTTTATTTGTAATTATATAACAATCAAGATACCAAATTATAATCTCATGGACTGCATACAAAATTGATGTTATAATCCAAACAAAGACGATTTCTTTTCCATATTCAAATTCAAAAAGTTTTTGAGCAAGTATGGCAATAACCGCAATCGCCACAATGGCTTTAGCAAGCGGTAATGTCAAAGTTATCCAATGCTTGCGAATAAGCGCGATAAGCTTTTCATCTTCGTTTAATTCATAATTTAAATAGCTCATATGAAAACAAAAAAAATTAAAAATGCAATCAAATTTGCGGCCATAAGCTTAATTGCCGTCAGCTTGATTCTCTCTTTGGTCCTGCCTATATTTTTATAGCGCTGCTTATAATATAGCACATTTTTCCCAAATTATTTTAATTTGTCATTCCTGAACTAAATTCAGGACAGGCTCTGAATTTAGTTCAGGATCTTTTGTCTGCAACATCCAATCTTGTAAAATACATAAAGTTAAAACCTTACAACAAGACAGATTCTGAAACAAGTCCAGAATGACAAATTGATGAATTTAAAATAGTACCACTACACATCCAAATTTCTCACTTTTTTCGCATGGGTTTGGATGAATTTTTTTCTCGGTTCCACTTCGTTTCCCATTAAAATATCAAAAACCTCATCGGCTTTCTCGGCGTCTTCAATGGAAACTTTTTTCATAATTCTTGTCTTGGGATTCATTGTCGTTTCCCAAAGCTGGGTTGGGTTCATTTCTCCGAGGCCTTTATATCTTTGGATGGTTATTCCTTTCATTTCGCCCTCTCCGCCTTCTTGCGCCATAGCTTCCAGCTCTTCAGCGCTTGCTTCCTCGTCCGCAGTTTCTTTTGTTTCTTTTTTATTTTTTCTTTCGTCAAGCATTTTTCTGAATTCTTTGACAACATCGTCTTTTTCCTCTTCCGAAAAAACATATTTAAAAGATTTTCCGGCTTGAATTTTAAAAAGCGGCGGCTGGGCGATATAAATATGCCCTTCCGTGATAAGCTGTTCAAAATACCTGTAGAACAAAGTCAGAAGCAAAGTTCGAATGTGAGCGCCGTCAACATCGGCATCGGTCATAATTATAATTCTATTATACCTGAGTTTTGTGATGTCAAACGATTCGCCCACGCTCGTCCCCATCGCGATTATTAATGTTTTGATTTCATTTGAAGAAAGCATTCTGTCCAATCTTGCTCTCTCTACATTTAAAATTTTTCCGCGAAGAGGCAGAATCGCCTGAAAAGACCTGTCTCTCCCCTGCTTCGCGCTTCCGCCGGCGCTGTCTCCCTCAACGATATATATTTCGCAATTCTCCGATTTCCTGTCCGAGCAATCAGCCAGCTTTCCGGGCAATGTCATTCCTTCCAGCGCGCCTTTTCTGATAATCGTGTCTCTGGCCGCGCGCGCCGCGACTCTTGCTTTGGCGGTTAAAATGCACTTGCCGAGAACTTCTCTGGCATCATTCGGATTTTCTTCAAGATATTCATCCAAAGCGCCGGACATAACTCCAGCAACAATAGATTTTACATTAGCGTTTCCAAGTTTTGCTTTTGTCTGTCCTTCAAACTGAGGATCTTTAAGCTTGATATTTATGACAACGGTCAAGCCTTCCATAATATCTTCGCCAGTCAAATTTTCATCTTTTTCTTTTAGATATCCTTTTTTTCTGGCAAATGAATTAAAGGTTCTGGTGAGCGCCGAACGAAATCCAATAACATGCGTTCCGCCGTCAACTGTATGAATATTATTCGCGAAAGCAAAAATATGTTCTTTATAGCCATCGTTATATTGCATCGCGATTTCCGTTAAAATTCCCTCGCTTTCTTTTTCCACATAAAAAGGAACTTTGTTCTTGACTTCCTTTCCTCTGTTTAGATGCTTTACATAAGAAACAACACCGCCATCAAAATAGAACGCGTAAGACTTCTTTTTATCTTCTTCTCTTAAGTCTATTATTTTTATCTTTACTCCTTTTGTGAGATAGGCTTGCTGCCGCATTCTGGAAATAATCTTATCCCAATCAAATTTTATTTCCGCGAATATTTCAGGGTCCGCTTGAAAAGTTATTGTCGTCCCGGTTTCATTTGTTTTTCCGGTCGGCTTTACCGGCGATTTTGGATTCCCTTGCTTGTATTCTTGCGACCAAATTTTTCCCTCTCTTTTTACTTCCGCCTTCATATAAATACTCAAAGCGTTCACGACGCTTACGCCAACACCATGAAGTCCGCCGGATACTTTATATCCTTCTCCTCCGAATTTTCCTCCGGCATGAAGAATTGTAAGCACAGTTTCCAAAGTTGATTTTTTGGTCTGCGGATGTTTTTCAACTGGAATTCCCCGGCCGTTATCGGAAACTTTAACCATATTATCCTTCAGCAGTTCAATCTCAATATTATTGCAATATCCCGCCATCGCCTCGTCAATGGAATTATCAACCACTTCCCAAACCAGATGATGAAGCCCTTCAAGCCCCGTCCCTCCAATATACATTCCCGGCCTTTTTCGCACCGGCGACAAGCCCTCTAAAACCTGGATTTGCTTCGCGCCATATTCAGATTTTTTCACTATGGCTTCTTTGTCCTTTTTACTTGCTTTAACCATAAATTTCAATGAGTTAATATTTATTATCACTCTACCAGTATATACTAAAAAAGCGAATGTTTCAAGAGGGAGAAAAGGATATTGTTAAATTGCTAAACTGTTAAATTGTTTGTATGTTTATACATTTACATAATTCTATTGACAAATCGTAAAAAACATCTATAATGCTAATACAATTATTCATTATACATTGCATCCAAAAGGTCGGATAATTAGCGGTATTCTAATCGGGCTATATGTTTTGCAAAACTCTCTCCTCGCTATTATCGTAAAAAAATAATAGCAGCAAAGTCTGTAGTTCGTATCATTTAGAAACTGCTAGTTTCCGACCTTCTGGATTTTGGTTGGTTATTGTTGAAATAGCCGTATCGTCCTGTAAAATAAAGCAGGCATTCGCGCGGACGCCAAGCGCGAATTGGAGTCCTTACGAAAGTAAGGAAGTCCTGTCCGGATTAAAATCCTGCGATGCTTCTTCCTGACTTTCGTCAGGACTCCGTAATATTGAAATTATTATACGATAAATTATTTCAACGAGAACTAACTAAAAAGGAGGAGAAAAGATGAGTTTGAAAATTTCTGGATACTACAAAAAAATTAAAAGAGAAAAAAATAAGAGAGAAAAAAGGGCGAATAATCTTCTTTCAGAAATGAATTTGGATTATTTGTCCAAGGCAGAAATAAAAATAGAAATAGAAAAAATGAAATTGCTTTTTTTAAAAAAAGACTTGACTAACATTGAAAAAATGTTAGAAAATAATTTTCTAAAAAGTTATCAAATAAATTCTTTGGTAGCAGAAAAATGGAAAATTATAGGCAAAATAAATCTCATTATAAGAGATTTAATTTTTTATCTGTTGCTTTGCCGTGTTTTTGTGTATAATGAGAATATAAAACTATTTTAATAAATAAAAAAATCAAATGTATAAAAAATCAAAACTGGCTAATGGCGTGAGAGTTATTTTGGCGCCGATGAAGTCAACAAAGACTGTTACTGTTTTAGTTGTTATCGGAACCGGCTCAAAAAATGAGAATGAAAAAAACAGAGGAATTTCGCATTTTCTGGAGCATATGTTTTTCAAAGGAACGGCAAAACGGCCGACCAAGCTTGATATTGCCAAAGAGCTGGATAGCGTCGGAGGATTGTATAACGCTTTTACGGGAAAAGAACATACCGGATTTTGGGCGAAAGTCGGAAGCCGGCATTGCGATTTGGCGCTAGATGTCATTTCTGACATGCTTCTAAATTCAAAATTGGGCGCGGAAGACATTGAGGCGGAAAGAGGAACGGTGATTGAAGAGCTGAATATGTTTCTTGATAATCCGCTGATGAGAATCCCGTTTCTTTTTGAAGAAGCTCTGTACCCGAATTGCCCTATGGGATGGGATATCGGCGGAACGAAGGAAACTATGAGCTCCGTCCAAAGAAAAGATTTTCTGGATTATTACAAGAAATATTATACGGGCAATAATGTCGTGGTTGCGGTCGCGGGAAATTTTGACGAGAAAATAATTAAGAATAAAATAAATAGCTATTTTAGCTCGGTAAATAAAAATAAATCCAAGAAACAAATCAGGGCTTGCGACAAGCAAAATAGCCCGAGCGTTTTTCTGAAATACAAAAAAACGGATCAGACGCATTTATGCATAGGAGCGCGAGGCTATGACATCAATCACAAAGATATTTATGCTCTAGACATTTTAAGCATTATACTCGGAGGAAATATGAGCTCCCGCCTTTATATGTCCGTCGTGGAAAAAGGGCTGGCTTATTATATTTATGCTTCGTCTGAAAATTATAAAGATGTCGGATATTTATCGGCGCAAACGGGAGTAAATAATGAAAAATGCCTTGAAGCCATTAAGCTTATTATGGATGAATATAAAAAAATAAAGCAGGATAAGACAAGCGCCGAAGAAATACAAAGAGCTAAAAATTATCTAAAAGGACAAGCTGTGATATCTATGGAATCGTCAAGCTCCGTGGCGAATTTTATCGCGGGGCAAGAATTGGGAAGCGGAAAAATTTTGACCTTGGAAGAAAAGTTTGCTAGAATAGACAGAGTTACGGATGAAGACATCAAGAGAGTCGCGCAAGATATTTTTGTTAATAATAAACTGAATCTGGCAATCATCGGCCCGTTTAAAAATAAGAAAATATTTGAGAAGGTTTTGAAGTTTTAAGTTAGAATAAATAATGCTTATTAAAATAATCATACCATTCTGTCATTTCGATCCCGAGTGCTCGGGATCGAAATGACAGAATCATTTTAGTAATAAATTAATCCTTTAAATATTATTATGGAAAATCAAAAACAAGTCGTAGATCTGTCGTATGAAAGCATTATAAAATTTTTTATAGTTATTTTTGCTTTGTTCGCGATTGTCTATCTGAAAGGCATAATTTTTATAATTTTTATATCAATAATTCTTGCTTTGATTATGAACCCGGTCGTTGACAGAATGCAAAAGAAAAACATCCCAAGAGTTGCGGGAGCGACAAGTTTGTTTTTAACGGCATTTATTTTTTTCGGACTGCTTGTCTATATCGTGGCGCCTCCCCTTGCCAAAGAGCTTGGCGCTTTGGCTTCCCACTTCCCGACTTATGTGAAAAATATCGGCCTTGACTATGCTGTAATTTCCAATCAAAGTCTAATCATTGACAGTTCGTTTAATTATAATATTTCGGAACCTTTGCAGAATATTTTGCTTGAAGCAAGCAAATCGCTGAAAAATGTGACTTCTAATATTCTCATTGGTATTTTGGGATTTTTGGGAGGCATTCTTTCCGCGGTGCTTATTCTTGTCATATCTTTTTATCTTGTTGTTGAAGAAAACGGAGTTGAAAAATTTGTTCAAACTCTAGTTCCTGCTGAATACAGAAATCAGGCTCTTAGGATTATAAAAAAGGTTGAGATTAAGCTTGGAAAATGGTTTATGGGGCAAATGTTTTTGGGATTTATTATTGGATTAACAACATTTATAGGATTATATATAATTGGCGTTCCCTACGCTCTGGTTTTGGGAATAATCGCAGGCGTCTTGGAATTGATTCCGTATATAGGACCGGCATTATCCGCGATACCAGCCATTGCTATTGCTTTTACCATTTCCCCTTTTTTAGCCGCCGCCACTTTGATTCTTTATTTTTTAATCCAGCAGCTTGAAAATTATTTGATTGTTCCCAAGGTTATGGAAAAATCAGTCGGACTTCATCCCGTTATAATCATAATCGCTATGCTCATCGGCGGACAATTCGCCGGGATTATGGGAATTATTTTAGCCATCCCCGTCACCACGATTGCTTCAATCATTTTAGGGGATTTTTACAGCCATAAGGAAAAGGATGGCAAATAAATTTCAAAATCCAAATTATTACAAATTGTTCCAAATCAATGCCAAAGTCTAAATATCAAACTTTTTGTCATTTAGGTTTTGAATTTGATTTGGAATAATTTGAGCTTTGAAATAATTTGGATTTATAAATAATTTTTTCTCGCGAAACTAAAGTTTCACGAACCCTCGGCTAAAGCCGGGTAGAAATTTATATCCCAATTTCCAATTTCTAATTTCTAATTTCCAGTCCATGCCTAACCTATACATCATCGCCACGCCGATCGGAAATCTGGAAGATATAACTTTCAGGGCGATTAGGATTTTGAAAGAAGTAGATTTGATTTTATGCGAAGACACGAGGCAGACGAAAAAATTACTTAATAGATACGAAATTCAAACGCCAACGACGAGCTATCATCAGCATAGTAAATTAAATAAGATTAATAGGATAATTGGTTTGATAAACGAAGGGAAAAACTTGGCGCTGGTGAGCGACGCCGGAACTCCCGGAATTTCCGATCCGGGAAATTTGCTGATTAGGCATTTGATTGATAATAATATAGATGTAAAAATTATCCCCGTCCCAGGCCCTTCGGCGGTCATTTCCGCGCTCAGCGTTTCCGGATTTCCAACGGATAATTTTATTTTTCTAGGATTCGTCCCGCACAAAAAAGGAAGGCAGACTTTCTTTGAAAATTTATCCAAAGAACAAAGAACCGCCGTTTTTTATGAATCCTGCCATAGAATTATGAAAACTTTGGATAGCTTGCAAAAATATCTTCCCGAAAAAGAAATCGTCATTTGCCGAGAACTTACGAAGATTTATGAAACGATTTACAGAGGCAAGCCGGAAGATGCGGCAAAAAAAATAACCCCTGACCAAGTCAAGGGAGAATTTGTGATTATCATTCATTAATCAATTGCTCTTTTTCCTTTTTCTGTGATACTAAAATCTTTTGTTATAATACCACCTTTGTGAGTTTTATTTTCCTCTTTTATCATTAATTTATTTTTTAATGATTCAAGGATTCTTTCTGTTGCCCCTAATTTTTCAAGACGGAACATATTTAAACTCCTGCCGCCATTTCTTAGTTTTTCTAAAATCTTTTTTTCTAAATATAATGACTCTTTGCTTGCTCTACCTTTTTTTATAAAATCCCCTCCTCTTTATATTCAAATTCTATTAATCTAAATTATTATAATAATATATCTCAAATTATTTTATGTCAACATTAAAATCAAAGTTTTATATAACCACTTCCATCGCGTATGCCAATGCCGCGCCGCATATTGGGTATGCTTTGGAAATTTTACAGGCGGATGTTTTGGCGAGGTTCCATAGGTTGCTTGGCGAGGATGTTTTTTTCTTATCTGGGACAGATGAAAACGGGACGAAAATAAAAAAGACTGCGGAGAAAACTAAAATGGCGCCGCAGGATTTTGTAGATAAAAATTCGGTAAAGTTCAGAGAGTTATTGGACAGGCTTAATGTTTCCAATGACGATTTTATCAGAACCACCGATCAAATCCGCCATTGGCCGGCGGCGCAAAAAATTTGGAAGAAGCTTGTTGAAGCGGGAGATATTTATAAAGATAGCTATGAAGGATATTATTGCGTCGGATGCGAGGCGTATTTAACGGAAAAAGATTTGATTGATGGCAAATGCCCAAACCACCAAAAAGCGCCGGAGAAAATCAAGGAAGAAAATTATTTCTTTAGATTATCCAAATATTCCGACCAGATTCAAAAACTTATAGAATCCGACGAGCTGAAAATTGTTCCGGAGTCCAGAAAAAATGAGATACTTAATGTTGTTAAAATCGGCTTGAAAGACATTAGTTTCTCAAGGTCCAAAACCGTTTTAGATTGGGGCGTGCCGGTTCCAGACGATGAAACTCAGACAATGTATGTTTGGTGCGACGCGCTGGCAAATTACATTTCTGCATTAGGTTATGGAGATGATTTTAAAACGGAGCTCAACTCCGAAGCTTCGGAGTTGAGCTCCGTTTTGGAGCTTAGTTCTGTAAAATTTCAAAAATACTGGCCGGCGGACATCCATTTAATCGGAAAAGACATTTTGAGATTTCACGCCGCGATCTGGCCGGCGATGCTTTTATCGGCGAAACTGCCTCTTCCTAAAAAAATATTCGTCCATGGATTTATAACTTCCGGGGGGCAAAAAATGAGCAAATCCGTCGGCAATGTCGTCGATCCGTTTGAAGTTGTTGATAAATACAAAAGCGTTGACGCCTTGCGGTATTTTCTCCTCAAAGAAATCCCCTCCGGCGGAGACGGCGATTTTTCTTATGAAAGATTTGAAGAAGTCTATCAAGCGGATCTGGCAAACGGGCTGGGGAATTTAACAGCGAGGGTTTTGGCGATGGCGGAGAAATCAATTTTCAATTTTCAATTTTCAATTTTCAATCAATCTTCAATTTTCAATTTTCAAACAACTACGAACAAAACTTGGGAGAAATATGAGAATGCCTTAAATGATTTTAAGCTAAACGAGGCTCTGGAAACAACAAGAAAATTTATGAGCGCTTGCGATGAGTATATTGAGAAAAATAAGCCTTGGCAGATGGAAGGAGAAGATAAGGCAAAAGTAATTTATGATTTGCTGGAAAGTCTGCGCCATATCGCTTGGATGATTAAACCGTTTATGCCCGAAACTTCAGATAAAATATTTGAGCAATTATTTGCGGATGAAAAAGAGAGAAATATTGAATTGAACAAAACTTTGCCCGAAGCGCAAAAATGGGGCGGATTGAAATCCGGCGTGAAAATAAAAAAAGAAGCGGGGTTATTTCCAAGATTGTAATCTGCAATATTAGAAACAAAAAACCTGTCATTTCGAGCGTGTCGCGAGAAATCTAAGCATTACAGAAATATCTAAACTTTATAGATTTCTCTCTAATCGTTCGAAATGACAGTTTCTTTAAAAAAATAAAAAGCTAATTTTATGATAGACACCCATACCCACATAGACTTTAAAGAATTTGATAAAGATCGCGAGGAAGTTATCGCGAGGTATTTTGACGGCGGCGGAGAAAAGCTGATTAATGTCGGGTGCGATTTGCAATCCAGCGAAAGAAGCTGGAAGCTTGCGGAAAAATATGAGAATATATTCGCCTCCGCGGGAATTCATCCGCACGACGCGGACACGGTTAATGAGCATAGTCTAAAGAAAATAGAAGGGATTGCAGATCATTACAAAGTCATCGCTGTCGGTGAAATTGGCTTGGATTATTTTCGCAATTTATCGCCACAAGAAAAACAAATTGAAGCATTCAGATTGCAATTGGAACTGGCTGATAATCACAATATGCCAGTCATACTTCATTGCCGAGACGCTTACAATGATATGCTTGATATTTTGAAAAGCTATAAAACTTCGGATTGGCGCGGCGTTATACATTGTTTTTGCGCTAGCTGGTCCATTGCCAAAGAGTTTTTAGATTTAGGATTTTATATTGGCTTCACAGGAATTGTCACTTATTATAAAGACAAAATGGAATTTAATGGCGAACCTGAAATTTATAAAGTTACAAAAAACACGCCTCTTGATAAAATGCTCATTGAAACCGACTGTCCATATTTGCCTCCAGCCCCCCATCGCGGCGAGCGCAATGAGCCTCTTTTCGTAAAATCCGTCGTGGAAAAAATCGCGAATGTCAGAAAAACCGATTTTGAAAAAATAGAAAAAGCGACAAGTGAGAATGCGAAGAGATTGTTTGGGATATAAATTCATTTTAATATTTTAATTTTTAATTTAAAAATTATGAGTATGGAAAAAATAGAAGAAGACGATGGATTAATAAAAGAATCTGAAGGAGAAATGTTCAAAAATAAAATTGATATGGTAAAAGAGCTAAGTTCAGATGCCGATCCTGAAAACGCAGAAAATTTTGATATAAAAAATCCTATAGCTCAAGAACTGATTCATACTGTAGCCGATACAAAAGATGCCGCGAAAATAGTAAGAGGAAATGAGGAAGAAGATTACGAGAAGAACACTGAGAAAGAAATTGCGGAAGCAAGAAAGAAGCTTGAAAAATTTTTTAATAGTAACGAGGGGCGAAGTGAAGAAATTAAAAAACGCCCAGTTTCAGAAAATATGGAAGTAGAATAATTAAACTTTTATCTATGCAAAAAAAATACAACCCGAAAAAAATAGAAAAAAAGTGGCAAAGAAAATGGGATGAGAGCGGGATATATAATGCCGAGGATTTTTCCAAAAAGCCGAAGTATTATTGCCTGATTGAATTCCCCTATCCTTCCGGCGCAGGTCTTCATGTGGGGCATTTGCGAAGCCATATCGCGATTGACATTGTCGCGCGCAAAAAAAGGATGGAGGGATTTAACGTTCTCTATCCTATCGGCTGGGACGCCTTTGGCTTGCCAACGGAGAATTTTGCTATCAAGACAAAAACCCACCCCAGAATTGTGACGAAAAATAACATCAAGAATTTCACCCGCCAGATCAAAAGCTATGGACCGAGTTTTGATTGGTCGCGGGAAATAAACACCACTGATCCGGAATATTACAAATGGACGCAGTGGATTTTTTTGAAATTATTCAATAGTTTTTATGACGAGAAATTAAATAAAGCGCGGCCGATTGAAGAGTTGGAAATTCCGAAAACGGAGCTCAACTCCGAAGCCTCGGAGTTGAGCTCCGTAAATAAATATATTGACGAGCGCAGATTGGCGTATGAAGCCGAGATGTCTATCAACTGGTGTCCAAGCTGTAAAATAGGATTGGCTAATGAGGAAGTAATCAGCGGCGAATGTGAAAGGTGCCACGCCAAAGCGGAGAAAAAAACAATGAAACAATGGATGCTTAGAATTACAAAATACGCGGACAGATTAATTCGCGACTTGGATACGGTTGATTATCTGGATAAAATTAAAACGCAACAGGTTAATTGGATTGGTAGAAGCGAGGGAGCGGTAATTAAATTTCCAATTTCCAATTTCCAATTTCCAAACAAATCCCAAATTCAAAACACCAAACCAACCACAAATTACAAATTACAAATTACAAATTACAACAAATTCATTGAAGTTTTTACCACCCGCCCCGACACGATTTTTGGTTGCACTTATATGGTTATTTCTCCAGAGCACGAATTAATTACTAATTACAAATTACAAATTACAAATTACAATGAAATAGAAAAATATATTAATGCGACGAAAAATAAATCCGACTTGGACAGAACGGATTTGGCGAAAGAAAAAACAGGCATGGAGTTGAAAGGCGTCAAAGCAATCAATCCCGCCAGCGGAGAAGAAATTCCAATCTGGGTCGCGGATTATGTTTTGGCGAACTACGGCACCGGCGCGATTATGGCCGTGCCGGCGCATGACCAGAGAGATTTTGAATTTGCGAAAAAGTTTGGGCTGGAGATAAAACAAGTTGTGGCGCCATTATTTATTGGCGAGGGGAAAAATAAAATCAGAGAAGATAAAAAAAATACAAAGAGAGAAGTCGTGGATGTTATAATCAAGCACTGGAACAAAGATGAATATTTCTGCTTAGATTGGCATAAATATAATTGGAAATCTTTTGTGATTGGAGGAATTGAAAAAGGAGAAACTGTAGAAGAAGCGGCTGTCAGGGAAACAACAGAGGAAACAGGTTATCAAAATATGAAATTAGTTAGAAAAATCGGCTGGGAAATGCATAGTAAGTTTTTTGCCGCGCATAAAAATGAAAACAGACACTCCAGAAGAAATTGTTTTTACATTGAACTTATTGATGGGAAATATAAGGAGCCAGATCCAGAACATATAAAGAATCATAAAGGTGTTTGGGTTGACAAAGCTGAGATTAAAGATTTTATTAATATAGAAGAGGTAGGTATTTATTGGGATATGTTTTTAAATGGCGAAAAGTGTTTTGCCGAAGATGGCATCTTGATTGATTCGGGAAATTATAACGGTTTAAAATCCCAAGAAGCACGTGAAAAGATAACTAGATGGCTTTCCAAAAACAACCTTGGCAAAAAAGCGGTAAATTACAAATTAAGAGACTGGATATTTTCCCGCCAGCATTATTGGGGAGAGCCGATCCCGATCATTAAATGTAAAAATTGCGGCGATATTCCCCTCTCCGAAAAAGACCTGCCGCTGGAACTTCCGGATGTGAAAAATTACGAGCCGACGGATACGGGAGAATCGCCACTGGCTAATATTACAAAATGGGTAAATGTAAAATGTCCAGTTTGCAAAAATGACGCCAAAAGAGAAACGGACACCATGCCGAATTGGGCCGGTTCAAGTTGGTATTACCTCGCATACGCGATGCAAAAAATTTCCAGTTTCCAGTTTCCAGTTTCCAGTTACAAACAAATTTTTGACTATTGGATGCCAGTTGACCTCTATAACGGCGGGATGGAACATACGACTTTGCATTTATTATACTCTCGATTTTGGCACAAGTTTTTGTTTGATTTAGGATATGTGAATACAGCCGAGCCATACGCGAAAAGAAGATCGCACGGAATGATTCTGGCGGAAGACGGGCAGAAAATGAGCAAGTCGCGGGGAAATGTCGTCAACCCGGACGATGTCATAGAAAAATACGGCGCGGACACTGTTAGATTATATGAAATGTTTATGGGCCCGTATGGCGACGCGATTCCGTGGAATACTACTAGCTTGATTGGTATGAATAGATTTTTGGAGAGGGTGTGGAATTTACAAACCAGAATTCAAACCCCCCAACCCCCCTTATCAGGGGGGCTACCAAATTACCCCCTTGATAAGGGGGGTAGGGGGGTTAAAATAAATAAAACAGAAAATCCCGCAATAAATCAACTGTTACACAAGACAATCAAGAAAGTCGCGGAAGATATTGAAAATCTTAAATTCAATACCGCTATATCCGCCTTAATGATTTTGCTTAATGAGATGGAGAAAGAGAAAGAAATATTCAAAATTCAATATTCTACATTTATAATTCTCCTCTCTCCTTTCGCCCCGCACATCACGGAAGAAATTTGGGAAGCGCTGGGAAACAAAGAAAGTATTCATTTGCAATCTTGGCCTGAATATGACAAGGAATTAGCCAAAGAAAAAGAAATAATTCTAGTAGTCCAAATCAACGGCAAACTCCGCGATCAAATTAAGGTTATGGCGGATATTTCCGAAACCGACGCCAAAAAACTCGCCCTTGAAAGCGAAAAAATTAAAAAATGGATTGAAGGAAAAGAGATCAGAAAAGTGATTTTTGTGAAAGGGAGATTGGTTAATATTGTGATATGATTAAATGTAGCTCCCTCTTTGCAAAAGGGGACCGGGGGATAGTTTTGAAAAAACTATGTCTCCCCCCTTTGTAAAAGGGGGCTGGGGGGATTTCCGGGCAGAGCTATAATTGAATCATCAAATAATATCTTTCGCTTATTTTGAGATAAATACAACTCTGCTTAAAATCATCAGATTTATTTTGCTTCCAAAACGCGAGGCGGAAATCCCTCCCAACCTCCCTTTGATAAAGGGAGGGGCAATAAATCCGCCGGCTCCATAGTTCCCGCCTTGGAACTGTGGAGCCTTTTGCTTATCCGCATTCTACCAGATTTTTATTCTTCAGCAAGCTCTTGTCTATAAAAGTGGATACTTTGGATAAATGCCAGCATTGAAATTCCTTGGCGATCAATTAAATTTTACAAACACATACGCAAAGCGCGATTCGGAGTCCGCGATATGGAGTCCTGACGAAAGTCAGGATGAAGATTCGTAAAATTAGCGATTTTCAAAAGAATTGCCATTTCTTCCTGACTTTCGTCAGGACTCCGTGATATTGAAATTCTTTAGCGAAAATTTAAAGCTAAAGCTTCAGAACCCTCGGCTAAAGCCGGGTAGAAAAACCAAAAGCCCCGCCCAAAAAAGCGGGGCTGGATTTTTGAAAAAAGGAAATTTTATACTGCTGCTTTCAAACTGAAAGTTAATTCCCCGCCCCGCGGGAGTCTCCGCCTCGGGACTCCCGCGAGAAATATCGCTTTGCCCGCTTTCTCGTCAGAGTCCTCGAGGCGAGAGACTCTGACGGCGCGGGAAAAATTCGCTGGCTCCATTGTGGCATCAGCCCTGTGGAGTCTAAATGCTAAATAAAAGTTTTATACTTTTACCCTTGGTCTAGAAGCAGATTGTTCTTCTTTTTTCTTCTTTTTTCCCTCTTCCAAGGATTCTAGAAATTCAATTCCCTTTTCAACATCACTATAAGTTGCAAGTCCAAGGATAAGCATTTCATTTTGAGTAAGTTTTACATGTCTTCCCCTAAAACCATGCTCAAAAGCAGCATTACTTTTCAAAATAGTTGACATCTCTTGCTTAATAACAGTAGCACCCATTGTGCCAGCTTTGTGATAAATTATATTTTTTAATTCTTCTAAATCATTTTTATTTAATTTAGACAAAACATTAAGAATTTTCCCTTCTTTTGTTCCTCCAAGCTCTTTTATTTTTCTAGTCAATTCTGTTTCTTTTTCTGGCGGTTTTTGGTCTGGACTTTTTTCTTTTACTTCCAACCTCTTCCCCTCTTCTTCCAACACAACTTCAAGACTAGAAGACAAGCCGATTAATTTTAATAACTCGGGATCAATAAGATCATAAGCGGAGGAAGGATTATTTTTTAAACCATCCCATAATTTTTCCGTCTTTTCTTTTGGCAACCGATAAGCAATCCACCCAAGTCCAGTTCTTTTTTCAGTATATCTCTTATCCAAAGCATAATTTTTACGAAAACTGATGATTAAATTTCCGCCTTCTTTTGATATCAGTAATTCGTTTTCCTTTGCTTCGTTTTTTAGCATCGGTCTTTCTTTGTCCCAGTTATTAATATTCCATTCATAATATCCTTCCACGCCGCTCGAATCTTCCTTATACCCGGAATATTCCGCGCCTTTTGGAATTTTAGTTTGAATATACATCGGGGTTTTGTCTTTTACTATTTCTTCATACAAGCTTTCTGGTTTTTCCCCTTCATCTCCCTTCTTCTCACTCCCCGCCCCATCATCCGACTTAGGCGGTTTTTTGCTATCTTCTTCCTTTTTCTCTTTTAACTTTTTTTCAATAAAGAAAACAAACCGTGCTGAGTTAATATCTGCAACATCTTCAAATTTTATCCCAAACATTCCGAACATTCCATCAAACTCCTCTTTGCTAAGCAGACTTTCAAAACTATTATTTTCCTTTATAATATAATCCCTATTATCTTTAATTATTTTTCCATATTTCTCAATTTCCTCATCACTCATCTTTCCAATCGCCATTTCAATCTTTGACTCTGCGTCTTTTATTTTTTTTTCAAACTTTTCAACCCATTCATTATTTTTGTTTTTAACATCTCTCTCATGCTCCTCCTGCCACTCAGCCAATTCTTTTATACTCAAAATTTGGTCTACATCCTTTTTGTCAGTTTCTATTATTACATTATCATGCTCACTACTCACGCTCACAACTTTCCTTTGAATAAAATTATCTTTTCCTATCTTAACCCAAACCTTATCATCCTTCTTAAACTCCCTCTCAACTTTCGGTTCTGGGTTTTCTGGTTTATTTCCTCTACTTTTCAACCAATCCAAATCCCTTTCTTCAAAAAAATCACTTAATTTATCTTCGGGTTTCATAGTAAATTTCCAAGCATTATTAAGAGCTTCATAATCTATTCTATCATCAGTCTTTGCATAATCAAGCATTGCAATTGCCATGTTAGCTTTAATTATATTATCAATTTTACTCAATAATTCATTATATCCGCGCGCTACTTCAGGAATCTTAGCCGCAGGAGCATTTAACATATCATTAATACTTTTACCAAATTCGTAAATTTCTTTGCCTCCAATTTCGTTTTTATTAAATTTTTCAACACTTTCAGATATTTTTTTATCAAAAATAGATACAAGTTTTTTTGCATATTCTTCTTTGCTATTTGGTTCTGGTTTTTCATTTCGTGAAACTTTCGGCTCTGGTTTTTCTGATTTCTTAACAAGCGCACTAATCATCCAATCTATTTCTTCCAAAAGTTCTTCAATTTTTAAATCTTTTATTTTTTCAACTGATATATTGTTGTTTGTTAAATTTCCGATTATTGTTTCAGATATTTCTTCAATAACCTTCTTTTGTTTGTTTTTATTAACTAAACCATTCCATAATCCTCTCAGAACATTAAGTTTCTCAAAATCTTCTACTCCGTCTTTAAATACTATGTTCTCTTCTCCCTCCCTCTTTTCTTCCATCCTCTCCGCAATTTCAATAACCTTCTCGTAAAACTTAACAAGAACGGCTTTCTTCTCTGGACTTATTCTTGCTTGACCAATAATTCCTATTTCTTTATTGGAATCTTTTATAACATCGTCATATCTGCCATCGCTAAAACCAACTCGTATCTTTTCGTTAAATTCAGTTACGATTTCTTCTTTTATCATCTTTTTTCTAAACATACTTTCAAGAATATTGCCCAAATTATCAATATTTCCTGCCCCTTCAATAAAATCTAGCTCCTTGCTATAATCCTCACTCGCAGGCTCTTCCTGCGCGTTTTCCTTTTCTATTATTTCCTTTTTCTTTGCTTCAAGATCTTTCAGCTTATCCTTCGCTAGATTTATTTTTTCCTGTATCTTTTTCTTTTCTTCTTCTGAACTACCTTTTATAGCCACCTGTTTCAATTCGTTCTCTAAATTATTTATTTCACTCTTTTGACTTTTTACATCTTCCTCGGCTTTTTTTTCATCCGGCGTTAATCCTACGCCAACGACTTTGCCAACTTTCTTCGCGGTTTTCTTTAATCTGCTGAATATTCCTTCCTTTTTCGCCTGCCTTTCCCCTCCCGACGAAACTGGCGAAGCTATCTTCGGCGTCGCTTGAGTTTCTATCACTCTCGCCCTCGCTCCCATTGCTCCCGCAAGCCTATTGACTACCACCATTCTCGCCGGATCTATTTCTTTTCTCGCGACCATTCTATTAAAATTTGATTCCTGGCTTATCACTTCAACTTTTAATACTTCTAACAAATTTTTTATAGAATTGTTAATTTCTTTAGAAACTATTATTTGTTTTTCTAGGCTTAAATTAGACAACGCCAATACTTTCATTCTTGATAAATCTGTTATGTTTTCATCTATCTCTGCCCTCAATAAATTAACCGCTTCGGCAGTTTTAATTTGATCTGGCGTTAAAGTCTTGTCGCCCTTGTTATATTTTCTGGCAAGTTCTTTATTATATTCTGATAATACAGTTTTTGCTTTCCCTGCCAATTTTTCCTCTTCTTTTTTCAATTTATCTATTTCCTCTTTTATATTAGGTATTTCAATAAATTCCCTTGCGTCCACCAGTAATTCCAAATATTTCTCCCGTTCCTTAATATTCACTTTTTCATCTATCGTAGTTTTCTTGTCTCTCATTTCTTTCAACCATTCATCCACCGTGATTATCTCGCGTATTAATCCGCGTTCATTCATCTTCGCCAGCTCTTCCCTATCCTTAATTTTCGGCGCCCCTTCGGGAGTTGGTTGTTGGTAGTCAGATTTTTCTATTTTCTGTTTATCTTTGTATTTTTCTTGCCAAGATTTTAATTCTTTCGCATCTACAGTTTTAAATAAATCTTTTTTCCAATTTTTTCCGTCAGGTTTTATCACCATCACTTTGCCATCCGAATGTATTTCGTGAATAAACCATCCGCTTAAATCTATTGCGCTATCAGTACGAACTACGACGACCGCATCTCCTTCTTTAAATCCATATTCATCCGGCGCTCCTTCGGGTTTTGGTTCTTGAACCTCTCCGCCCAATTCAATCGCCGGTTTTATTTTTTCTTTCTTTTTTAAAATCAACGAAGGCTCAAATCCGCCTTCTTTTTCAATCACATAATTAACAAGATCCGCCAAATCAACGCCTGAAAAATATCCAAAGCTTTCCTTAAATCTCTTCACCGTTCCGTTTATTTCTTCAATTTGCTTTCTTTCAATTTCCGGCAATTTGTCAATCCCCGCTTTATTAATTTCATCGCATAATTCTATTATTTCAGAATTAATATTGTTGATTTTCGCCTGCGCCGCCTCAATTTCATTTTTTACTTCATCTTTTTTCCCATCTTCAATATCCTTAAACATTGAAAGGTGATAAAGATATCTTCCGCGGTCCTTGAATTTATCTACAATATTATAAGCCAATTCCTCGGCAGTTTTTTTCTCAGACGCTTCTTTATCAAAAACTATCGCTCCATAATCAAACTTGCCGTCTTTGTTTTCTCCTTGAAGATAATGCAAAAATTTCCTGTCTTCTTCCGGCAAATTTTCAATTATTTCAGCTTTAGGTTCAATTTCTTTATAAAGCAAGCTTCTTATTGAATAGTTCAGCTTTCCTATTTCCGCGCTTGCTTCCGCAATTTCTTTCTTATTTTTATACTCTTTCTTTTCTCGCTTATTTTTATACTCTGCTATCATCTCTCCTCTTTTTTCATAAGTGTTTTTTAAATTCTCAACCGCTTCTCTTATTCCAGATATTTCCTCAGCTCTTTGTTCGTCTAATTTTTTTGTTTTCGGTTCATCTTCTTCGGGTTTTAATGGTTCTTTCGCTCCCTGCCCTTGCGCATTTAAATCAGGTGCCTGTTCTGTTGTTGGTTTCGGTTCTGTTTTTATTTCTTCTTCCGGTTTTTCCGGCTGTCTTTCTTCTTTCACTTCTACTGCAGTTTCCGACATAATAGTTGTTGATTCCGCAAATTCTTTAATTTTTTCTTCTGTTATTTCTTGCCATTTTTCACCTTTAATAGGTTTGCCATTTTCAGCTTTTTTCACTTCCAAGATTCCATTAGTCTTTCTTGTTTTAATTTCATCGCCCGCCTTAAAAACTAAAAAGTCCCTTTGAAACTTATAAATCTTCCCGCCAAGTATTTCACTTAAAAGCTGTTCAGAACTTTTTTTTTGTTTAACAACTTCTGACGATACATCTATTGGTTTTCCATCTTCACTTTTCACATCCTCTACTGGCACAAAATCTTCAGGGTTTATCCAATTTTTTTCCATACTCATATATTTTATCTTAAGCTAATAAAATTATTAAATTGCTAAATTGAAATTTTAATTTTTTCCAAAACAAATTCTTTAATCCTCGAAGAATTATCAAATGCTTCTCTCGCTTCTTTCCATGACCACTCTTCCGACCAGCCGCCCGGATATCTTGTTTCAACATAATAATCGCTAAGAACAATCGTCTCGTCTTTTAATTCTTCAAAACTTTTATCAATCTTCATACACAGCTCAAGCAACCTGTCCAAGTGATGGATTTTCGGAAATGGTTTATTATGAAAAACCAAAAATGCTTTAAGATGTTTTTCCGCCATCTGCCGAGAAAGAAAACAAACCGTACTCGGAGCGCCTTTTTCTTTTAGAATAGCCTTGATTGAAAGCTCGTCATCTTTGGCTTTATCAAACCATTCTCTGGCTAAAATCAAATTTTTCTTATTATTTTTTTTCATATAAAACTTTTCCCTTATTAACTATGTCTTTAACAAAAAAATCTCCAATTTTCAATCGATTGCTAATTTCATTTGGGGTGTATATAAATAAATCAAAAGGAACACCGCTTCCAAAGAGCAGGCTTCGCAATTCTCTTCGGCGTTTTTTTTGAGGCTTGCTTGTGTTTTTTACAATAAACAAATCAACATCGCTGTCAGCAGTTGGATTTCCCCACGCATAAGAACCAAAAAGATAAACTCTGTCCGGACTGTATTTTTCGGCAATTTTAGAAACCAACAGCTTTATTTCTTTTTTATAAAGTTTATTTTTGATCATATAATTTTATTTATAGTATTATTGGAATTAAATTGTTAAATTGTTTCTAATTTCTAATTTCTAATATCCAATATCCAATATCCAATTTCCAGTTTCCAATATCATCCATTTTTAACCTTAAACACTACCACACTTTTTCAAAAGTGTCAAAGGCATGATTCATATAAACATAGAAACATTTAAACATATAAACAATTTAACAATACAGCAATATAACAATTTATTTTTATTCTATCCCGAAAATCTTGAGCATAAACAAAATATAAAGCGCGAGAAACATCATTCCTTCCCAATTATATATCTTTCTTGAAATTCCGGAAAATATATAGAGGATTGTGGCGGCGATCAGAAATGGAATCCCTATATAGAAAGTCATATCATCAATCACAAGATCGCTCATTACCGCGGGAATGCCAACGACCATCAGCGCGTTGAAAATATTTGAGCCGAAAACATTTCCCAGGGCGATTTCATATTTTTTATTCATCGCCGCCCTCACTGAAACAACCATTTCGGGAAGCGATGTTCCGACCGCCACGGCGCTCATTGTGATCACGGCCGTTCCGATATTCAGATCACTGGCAATATTTATCAAAGATTCAATCGTATATTTCGCCCCCAAATATATGAAAAAAACGCTTCCGAACAAAGTTATAAAAACTCCGAGACCTATTTTCGGCTTATAGTTCCACAGCTTCTTCAATAATCTATTCGCGCTGGCTCTTGTCGGAGGAAGGGTAAATCCTTTTTCCTCTTTTTTAATTTCTATTTTATTCTCTTTTTTTTCTTCACAATCTTCAAGCTCTTTGTCATTTAACATAGACCTTTCTTTGCTGGAAGAAATTATATAGAAGAAATATATTCCAAAGGTGGCTATTAAGATAAAGCCCTCAAGCGAGCTGACTTTTTTGTCCAAAAGCGTAAAGATAAGAATGGTTGTCGCGGCGGCAAGAAGAGGAAGGTCAAGGTTTATCAAGCTTCTTTTTACGCTCATTTTTTTTGCGGCCACAGCGGAAATTCCGACTATAAGCAAAATATTCGCGATGTTAGATCCGACGGCATTCGCGACTACGATCTCGGTCTGTCCTTTGAAAACCGCGATGATTGATGTTGAAAGTTCGGGAAGCGATGTTCCGATGCTGACGATCGAAATTCCAACTATAAAAGCGGGAATTTTCAAAGATAAGCCGATTTTCTCGCTGCTCTCCGTAAAATAGTCGGCTGATTTTATCAAAACAGCCAAAGATAAAATAAACAGCGCTACCCAAAAAAATAAATACATGGATTGGAAATTAGAATTTAGATAATCCGCTGGCTCCATAGTTCCCGAGTGCTCGGGACTGTGGAGCCTAATTGTATTTTGTAAATTGAATTTCAAATATCAAAGCTCAAACTATTCCAAATCAAAATCAAAACTCAAATTCTAAACTTTTTGTTATTTAGATTTTGGATTTGATTTGGAGTAATTTGGAATAATTTGGATTTTGAAACTTACTTATATCCTTGTATCTTGTTTCTTGGTTATTCCCTCGGACGAGTCGTATTTTTTAAATCAGAACCTTTGCTTTTATATTTATATGGATCTTCTTGCCCCGTTATTCCTCTTTTGATTTTATTAATATCTGTTTTTTTAAACTCTTTTCTCACCTCTTTCATATCAATCCCTTTTTTTTCCGCCCTTCTAAACTTGTCTGATCTAAAATTTTTACTTTTAAATCTTCTCGTGAATTCATCAAAATCTTTTCTCTTTAAAACCGATTTTGTCGGGTTATAGGCTTTCAGGGCTCCCAAAAAATCCAGCTTTTTTTTCAAAGTCATTCCGTGAACTTTATGCAGAGCTTTTTTTATTCTAGCAGAGCCTTTATTTCCAAAATCATTAACTTTATTGTGTTTGAAAATTTTAAGCTTATGAACATAGTCTTTTGTTTTTAATGTAGTTAATTTTCCTCCTATCATTACCGTTTTATTTTTCTCGCTTTCTTTATCTCCCGCTTTCATCTTCTCCTTTTCTTGAATTATTTTCTCCAATTTTTTTCTGCCTTTTTCTTTCCGCTCTTCTCTCATTTTCTCCAGCTCTTCCAACTCTTTAAGGAACTTATTGCTCTCCTCAGCTGAATTATCGTCATTTTTCTCTTCGTTATTATTATCTTCTTCCGCGGTTATTTCACTTGCTTCGTCTGTTTGCAAATTTTTTTTATCATCGTCGCTCATATTTATGTATGCTATGGGTTATATGTTTTATAGTTTGATATTATTTCAAATTTTTTGTCATCCTGAACTTGTTTCAGGATCTATTGTCTATTTCGTAAATCTATATTTAGCTGTAAAACACGGAAGATGCTGAAATGAATTCAGCATGACAATAGTTATTATTATTTAAAAAATAATATTCATTTCCAATCAATTTCCCTTAAAATTATACCATTTACTCCCAAAAACAACAATAGCATGCGCAATTTAGAGCCTATTTATAAAAAACCTTATTTCCAGACTTGAGATAGATATATTCCAGTGCGTTTGTTTTATTTTCTTCAATCCCCTTGGCAAGAAAATCTTTCAAATATTTTACCTGTGATTCCACTTCGTCCATAACATTAAAATAGATCCTTGTGTTTTTGTCCGTATAAGCGATTATTTCTCTCGTTTTCACGCCCTTTGTTTTGTAGTAGATGACTTTCAAATCAGTTTGACTTTTGATACTCTTATCTAGTTCCAGCGCGAATGCCACAAAATCACTGTCCGCCGCTTTTTCTCCCGCCATTATCGGCCCTAAAATTTTTTCTTCTTCAATTTCTTTTTCTTCGATTATATATATTTTTTTCATTTCTCCTTCACTGCCTAATTTCTCATAATATTTTTTGCCGTCCTTATCTTCTTTGACTGGATATTGCCCGTCTTTATCTTGGAAATATTTTCTATCTTCATTTTCTTTATTTTCCGCATTATTATCCATAACTTCAGATTTAGCTTCTTTGTTTTCTTGATCCGCAATTTCCTCTTCTTTTATTTTTATCTCCTCTATAATTTTTATAAACCTTCTGTCCTTGTATATTTTGTTTTCGCTATCTTCAGACATAAAAGCAGTTCCTTCGCCGTCCAGATAATAACAATTTTCCACCCTGCACCAAAGAATAAGCGGATTTTTTTCCGTGATTTTCACTTCCAAGGCATCGGGAAATTTTTTCTTAACTTTTATAGTTTCAATTTCCGGAAATTTTTCAAGCAAATTCTCTTTCGTTTTTTCTTCGTTGTTTAGAAAAAAATTATTCTCGGAAAAAATTCCCAAAACTGAAGCGAAGCTCTTTTCTTTTATAATCTCTTCTATGTTTTCTCTAGGAATGGCCTGATTTCCTTTTATATCGATTTTTTCTATGTCAAAGAAACCCGAGAAAAAAACAAAATAGAAAATCAAAAAAACAGGCGCCAGCAAAAGCCCCCATTTGAAAATTTTGGCAATCCCCTTTTTTCTTTTTTGAAAATTAGTTCCGCGTCCCGAAAAAACATTCGGCTTTTTCTGCCATGATCTCGATTTTTTTTGTCTGAAGAATGAAGGCATGAAATTGGAATTTAGAATTTTGAATATGGAATTTAGAATAACATCGCTAATTTTATTTAATATAACTTAAAATTTCCTTATTAATTTCTTCAATAGATTTTTTTCCGTCAATTTTAATTATCATATTTTTATTATCATAATACTCAATAACCGGTTTCATATTTTTTTCGTTCCACTCCAGCCGTTTCAATATTTTTTCCGGCGTATCGTCCTCTCTTCTATAAACCTCGCTTCCGCAAATCGGACACTTTGCTTCTTCTTCGCTCAAATCTTTTCCGACAATCAACGGATGTGAGTTATCTTTACATAATTTCCTGCTTGAAAGCCTTTTAACAGTTTCTTCTTTTGGAATATCAATATAAAAAATATAATCAATTTTTTTTCCAACGAAAGGCAGTTTTTCATTCCAATATTCTATCTCTTTCATAATTCTGGGCGTGCCGTCAAATATTATTCCTTTTTCTTTATCAAGCCTGCTTAAGCCCCAGTCAAAAACCTCTTTTTTCATTATATCCCAAGGCACAAATTGGCCTTTTACATTAATAATATCATTTATCCTTCTCCCGATCTCCGTGTCTTGCTTGGCAATTTCCCTCAAAATATTTCCCGTTTCAAAAATTTGCAAATCAAACTTTTCCGCCAGCAGCCTCGCCTGCGTCCCCTTCCCGCTCCCCTGCGGACCCATAATTATAATGTTGATGTTTTTTTTCATTTGGTTATTAAAATTAGTTAATATGAGAGATTTCAATATAAGCATTTTAGGAGCCTAGCCCCGAAGCTTCGGAGCTAGGCTCCTAAAATGCGTGAAATTTCATCTAATTATTTCTTACCCCGTCGCAGCCTCCGCCTCGACAGGCTGTCTAATAAGTCCAAAATACACGGAATTTATCCTTTAGGATTTCAAAAAGATGGCTTAAATAAGCGAGATTTTATGAAAGGCTATAGCCTAAATTCCACTTTTTAGACAGCCTGTCGGGACTGTGGCGAGAAAGCGTAGAATTATTATTTTTCAATATGCCCGACTATATCCTCAAAAACTTTCTCCACCGATTGCGCGCCGTTTATTTCAATCAGCCTATCATTTTTTCTTATATATTCCAGAACCTTAGAAGTTTTGTCGTGATAGTCGCTTAATCTTTTTTTTATGCTTTTAATATTTTCGTCTTTTCTTCTCTTGATTTTTCCTCCGCAACTTGAACAAACTATTTCTTTAATATTATCAGGAAGAATAATAACCTTTTCGCAATCTTGGCAAATTCCTCTTTTCAACATTCTTTCGATCGCTTTTTCATCGCTTATGTTCACAAGAAAAATATAATCAAGTTTTCTGTTCAACTCTGCTAATACTTTATACAAATTTTTTATCTCTGGCAATATTCTTGAAAAATTTTCCAGCATAAGTCCTTGCTTTTTATCAACTTTTCTAAACTCCTCTTCTGTTATTTGAAAAATCCACTCCGAAGGCACAAATCCTTTGTCCATAGCTTCTTGCACTTTTCTGCCAAAATCAGTTTTTTTCTTCGCCCACTTCCGCAATATCGCCCCGCTTTGCAATCCCTTAAGATTATATTTTTTCGCCAGCATTTCCGCTTGCGTCCCCTTCCCCGAACCGGAAGGCCCGAGAAAAAGGATATTGATTGGTTTTTTTATTATTCCTATTTTATCTGTCATACAATTAATAATAAATATTTTATGGCTTACAATTTAAAATATTTTCGGAGCGATTCCTTGCGCCCCTCTCTCATATCCACATCAACCCACTTATATTCCGTATGTTCAAAGCTTAATTCTATTTTACTCTCATTTGAAAAAATTTCAAAATCCAATATGTTTCCAAATATGCTTGCTATATTTCGGATGGGCGTTTCTTTCTTGCGCGAGTTTTTCGTATTCCGCTTTTACATTTTCAATATTCGTAATTTCCAAGCCTTTTAATTTCAAAAATATAAGAGGATCAAAAACAGCTTCCCTGCCAATCATCACGCCTTTGCAATATTTTAATTTTTCCACATCTTTTTTTGTTTTTATGTCTCCATTTGCGATTATATTTTTCCCGGTTTTCACGCATTCGGTAAAAACGCTCCAATCCGCTCTGTCGGCGTAAGTTTCTTTTCCGTGCCTCGCGTGAACGATAAAATAATCCGCGTCAACATTGTTTATTAAATTTAAATACACTTTTCTATCTTTTTCAAATTGATTAAGCCCCAGCCTCATTTTTACGCTCGCCTCATAGCCGAAACTTTTAATCATATCTATCAGCTTTTTTACTTTTGAAATTCTTTTTACAAGCGCCACTCCATGCCCCGCTTTTATTATTTCAGGATCAGGGCATCCTAAATTCAAATTGAATCCGCAAAATCCTTTTTCCGGCTTGTATTTTGAAAGGAAATCATATAGCGGCTTTTCTTTGTGGCCGATCAATTGTATCGCGCAAGGAGTGTCATCGTAAAGTTTTATTCTTTCCCACGCGAAAGGATCGCCTTTCGCCAGCGCCTCAATACTCGCCATCTCCGTAAATGTCATATCCGCGCCATGGCACACCGACCTAAAGCACGAATCCGTCATATTCTCCATCGGCGCCAGCATATAATAGAATTTGTTTTGCGTCAGCATTTTATTATTTAAAACATTATATTTATACAATTAACGGTAGTATGATAGTACATACTATCATACTGTTTATTTTTTTGAACTTTTGTCATTGGAAAGAAGATTGAATAATAAAAAATGCA
>Ga0180732_1000531_pt1 | contig 31804 bp, 28 predicted proteins | sample KR11_01MetaG_FD_148674 | JGI IMG/M metagenome (GOLD analysis project Ga0180732, IMG submission 148674) | Groundwater microbial communities from the Olkiluoto Island deep subsurface site, Finland - KR11_0.1 MetaG | ecosystem: Environmental > Aquatic > Deep subsurface > Groundwater | place...
CTACAAACTCTCAAATAACTCTATCCCTATATTTTTATTCAATTCTTTTTTACATAAATATCATTATAGATTGTAATTTACTACTTGTCTGATATTTACCTTATTATCTTTCTATGATACTTTGATTGTTATACTGTTAGCAATTTGCTATTTAGAACATACATTTTTATAATGTGATAAAAATGTTACATAGATACACACTGTGCTATAATTTTTATTTTTATCTTACAAAATTATCACAAATATTAAATTTATAATATTAATGATATATATTTGAATAACTAATATATATCACAAATATATTACTAATATACTTTTTTTTTATTTCATTTATACAATTCTCTAATTATATACGTATATAGTATGCTATATATAACTAATTATTATATATAGCAATATTTTTTTAAGATTATATTAAAATTTTATCACATATAATGCTTGCAATCGAAATAGCTTGTCTATCTCATAATTTTGATAAAACTCTGAGGAGAGAAAATGAAAAAAACAATTAAATTAGCTGTAGTAGCTGCACTAGCACTTGGAACAACATCTGCATTCGCAACTAATGGTTCAAACCTAATTGGTCTTGGCGCTAAAGCACGTGGTATGGGTGGTGTTGGTATCGGTATGTCTCATGGTGCAGAATCTGGCTTAGCGAATGGTGCTTTAATCACTTCTATTGAAACTACAGAAATTTCTTTTGGCGGTACTATTTTTATGCCGAATGTTTCTAATGATGATAGTGTGAATCTTGACTTTACTGGTATGTCAGGACCTGATTATGGTGATTTAAGTACAAGTGAAGATAGCGCAGCAAATTTAAGCGTTATTCCTGAAGTTTCGATTGCTGGAAAAATTACTGACAATTTCTATATGGGTGTTGGTATGTGGGGAACAGCTGGTATGGGTGTTGACTACCGTGATGCAACTAGCACTGGTCAGATGAGTATGGTTACAAATCTGCAACTTATGCAATTTGGTGTGCCTTTAGCATATAAAACTAATGGTCTTAGTTTATCAGTTACACCTGTTCTTCAGTATGGTTCTTTAGATATTAATTATGTAATGCCTCAAGAATTAGTTAATGCAATGAATATGGTAGCACCAGGTACTTATCCAGCAATGTCTATGGGTGCTGGTGTGGCTCAAGATTTGAAATTTGGATATAACTTAGGCCTAGCATACGAAATTTCTGGTGTAACTGTTGGTGCTATGTATAAATCTCAAATTGATATGGAATACAAAGGTGTACTTTCAACAGTAGTTGCTCCATTTACTGGCGGTGCAGGATATACTAATGACAAGCTATCTACTCCAGCAGAAATGGGTATTGGTGCTAGTTATACATTTTCAGGAAATACAGTAGCTATTGATTATAAAAAAATTAAATGGTCTGATGCGAAAGGTTACCAAGACTTTGAATGGGAAGATCAAGATGTTGTTGCTTTAGGTTATGAATATGCAACAGATGGTTGGGCAGCTCGTGTTGGTTATAATTATTCTAAAAGCCCAATAAGTGAACAATCGTTTGCAGGTGCTAATAGTGCAAACTTAAGTGCAGGTGGCGTGAATACATTTAATTTATTGGGTTTCCCTGGTATAGTTGAATCTCATATAACTGTTGGTGGAACTTATAATATTAGTAAACAAACTTCAGTAGATTTAGCGTACGCTTATGCTCCAGAAGTTACAAATACATATACAAACTTTGTTGGTCAAGATATCACAACAAAACATTCACAAGCCGGACTAAGTGCTCAGGTAAACTTTAAATTCTAGTCTTAAGCTAGAGAAAATTTCTCCTTCATTTCTAAATGTCGCCTTTTTTGGCGGCATCCTGTTTTTTCACACTTCTTTGCCAAATTTTACCAGCGTTTGATAAAACGCATAAATCATACTATTTTATGATACAATATTTGTCATAATTTGTGACTATTTTGTGATAAATAGTACTAATAATATAATTAAGGATAACAAATGATAAAAAATCTTATAAAGTCGACTCTAGCTCTTTCCCTTGCTGCAACTGTGGCCTTTGGCGCACAAGGTGTTATGTTTAATGTAGCTTCCGGAGATGCTGAAGAGCATTACAACACAATGATTAACAGCGAATTAAAAGTTGCTGGATACTCTCTTTCTGATCCACATGAAAGAATTAATGATGGATATGCTGAAAAATACGGTTCAACAAATTTGGACAATTTGGGTTTCTTTTCTATTACAAATGATAAAGGGGTAAGAGAACTTTTACTTAGTAACCCTGAAATAGGTGGCTTTGCTCCATTTAACTTGCACGTGTATAAATTAAAAGCAGAAGATAAAACATATGTTGGGCATATTATGCCTGAGACTATGATGGATATTGTCGGGGTTGAGGATAAAGGTGTAAGAGCAAAGTTTGCTGCACTTTTCCCAGCTCTAGATAAACTGGTTCAAGAAAAAATTGGCGGAGAAGTAAAATATCTTGAATATGACAAACTTAGCGAAAAGCCAATGATGAAGTTTGAGATTGAATTTGAAAGACCTGAAGATTTAACAGAATATATTGATGAATTTCAAGGTGAGTTTGAAGCTAAGTTTGAAGAAAACAAATATATTATTGCCGGATATAAAAACTTCAAAGAGACGTATGATGATAATGAATTAGAATTTGACAGATATGATGCATACTATGTGTATTCACTTTGTCACTTTAAATTTTCAGAAGGAATTTTTAACCAAGGTCGTCCTGATGCCGGTGTGTTTGCTCCATGTTCTATGTACATGTACGTAGAAGAAGGAAGTAATAAACTTATGATAGGTATGCCAAAACTAGAAAACTGGATTTCTGTTATGAAAATTACAGATCAGAAAAAAGTTGATGCTATCCGTGCTTTAGATAAAGAGATTATATCTATTATGAAAGAGTTGGGAGCAAAAGAGCTATGAGAAAAGTATTAGCAGCTATTTTATCTGCTTCTGTTGTAATGTTTTGGGGATGTGCAGGTACGACTGCTGCTCCTGAAGCAAAAACAGGGTTAGAGGGAACTAAGGTTAACACGTATCTTATTGGTGAGTATGTGGATGCAAAATCTGCTACAACGAAACTTCAAGATGCAGGGTTTGAAGTTATAGCTTCTTATGAGTCTGTAAAAAAGGGTAAAACGATAGTATTTACTAATGCTGAATTAAAAGCAGAAGGCGCTAAGCCTGGTCGTGCAAACGCAGCTATATTGCGTTTGTTTGTAGATGCAGACGAAAAAAAGATAAGTTTTACAAACCCTGTGTATTTTGGAAAAGCATTTATGCAAAGCGAGTACAATCATACTGTATTTAATACACAACTTGAAAAAATAAATAAAGCATTTCCAGGACTTAAGCCTTCTGCTGATGCATGGGATTTTGATGGTTTAGCAGATTACCACTTTATGGTGGGAATGCCGTATTATGCTGATGTAGATACTGTAGGTGTGGGCGCAAACGCTGATTTACTTGCAAAAGCAAAAGAATACAAGAGTGGAAAAAACTTCTTATTTGAATTGAAGCTATCTGAGAATACGACTATAATTGGATACGCTCTTGGTAAAAGAACAAATAAGTTTGTTGAAAAGATAGGTCGCGCAAACGCAGCTATTCTTCCTTACACAATAGTGATTGAGGACAACAAAGCTACGGCACTTGGTGCGAAATACTATATAGCTATAAGTTATCCACTCTTAGATATGGGTGGTTTTATGGGAATTGCAACTGTTCCAGGGGCAATTGTAGCTGATTTGGAAAAACCTTTTAAATAAGGATTTCATTTTAAAAAAAGGGGTTTTAAATGAAAAAGATATTTCTTTTGACTGTTTCATTTCTTATGCTTAGTGTGTTAACATTGAGTGCAGAGGATGTAAGTACGTATTTGGTGGGTAGTCATGTTGATGTTGACACTTCAAAAAATAGACTAGGCAAAGCAGGCTTTGAAATTTTAGCGGAATATGAGAGTGTAGAAAATGGTACAACCATTGTTTTTACCAACAATGCTCTAAAGGCCGAAGGGGCTAAACCAAAGCGAGCGCACGCCGCGGTGTTGCGTCTTTTTATTGATGACCAAGAGAAAAATATAAGTTTTACAAACCCAATTTACTTTGGAAAAGCGTTTATGCAAGAGGAGTATAATGCAGCTGTTTTTGAAGCACAACTTCAATCTATAAACGCTGCGTTTCCAGGCTTAGCCGGTTCAGTAGATAAATTGGATGCTGATGCACTCGCTGGTTACCATTTTATGATGAGTATGCCTTACTATGGCGATGCAGATGAGCTTGGGGAAGCTGCAACTGCCGACCTCCTAGCAAAAGCACAAAACTATAAAGAGGGGAAACTTTTACTTTTTACTTTGAAGCTCTCAGATGATAGTTATTTGTTGGGATATGATTTAGATAAAAGAACAAAAAAGTTTGTTAACAAGATAGGCCGTGCAAACGCTGCGGTATTGCCATATTGTATCTCCATAGAGAATGGCTTGGCAAGCGCGTTGGAAGCAAAATACTATTTAGCGGTCTCTTACCCTCTGCTTACTATGACAGAGTTTACTACGATTGCTACCGTTCCTGGAGCGATTTCAAAACAATTAGAAAAGCCTTTTAAGTAAAGACTTTCTAGTTTTTAATGCAGCGATAATCATGATTTATATCATGATTGCTTCGCGTTTACCCTCTACGATTTCACCTATCAAATAGCCATCTGTCTCTGCTAAAACTTTTGCAACATTTGACTCTTCAACTACTAAAATCATCCCTACACCCATATTGAACGCTCTGTACATTTCTTCTTCAGCAACGTGTGCTGACATAAGTTCAAAGATAGGAAGTACTTTTATAGCCGATTTTTTAACTTCCGCTTTAAGGTGTTCAGGTAAAACACGAGGAAGGTTTTCAACAATTCCGCCGCCTGTAATGTGAGCCATTGCTACAATTTCGTTTTTAAGTGCTTTAAATGTTTTTACATAAATGTTTGTAGGCGTTAAAAGTGTTTCAATTAACGGTTTGCCATTGAAATCGTCTTCAAATTTCATGCCCATTTTTTCAAAAAGAACTTTTCTTGCAAGTGAAAAGCCGTTTGAATGGAGTCCTGAACTTGGAAGTGCTATAAGTTTATGTCCGGCGCGAACAAGTGAAACTCTGTCCATCTCTGATTTTTCAGCAACACCCACAGCAAAACCCGCCAAGTCGTAATCATCTTCTGAGTACATTCCAGGCATCTCTGCTGTTTCTCCACCGATAAGGGCGCATTCGCTTCTGATACATCCTTCAGCAATACCTGCAACTACGCTGGTAGCAGTTTTGACATCAAGTTTGCCCGTTGCATAATAGTCTAAGAAAAATGAAGGAGTTCCAAAATTACATAAAAGATCGTTTACGCACATAGCAACAAGGTCAATTCCAACAGTGTTGTGAATTCCGCTGTCGATAGCAAGTTTTAGTTTTGTACCAACTCCATCAGTCGCAGCAAGCATTACAGGCTCTTTGAAACCTTTAGGCAGTTCAAACGCACCTGCAAAAGAACCGATTCCACCTAAAACACCAGGAATTTTAGTAGATTTTACAAGAGGTTTGATATTTTCAACGAAACTATTTCCGGCATCAATGTCGACACCGGCATCTTTGTAGCTAATTTGGCTCATTAAGAACTCCATTTATAAAGTGCGAAATTATATCTTATGTGAGTTTAGAGAAGTGTTAAGAAGAATAGGGGAAGTTAATTTGTCAGAGTTCTTATGAAAAAGAACTCTGCGTTTATGAGTTTTGTGCTTATTTTTTTGTCTCTGGAATGTCACATTTTTTAGAAATCATACAAAGTGGGCAAAAATTAAATAAGCCTGCAAGCAAAGGAATTACTCCTAAAAAGAACCAAGGTGCTGCATCCATTGCACCTAACTGAATTATACCCGTGGCAATAAGGACTAAGCCGACAATTGTACGAAACACTCTACAGAACGATCTGATTTTATTAAAATTCATTACATAAACCTTTTATACCATTAAAATTATTTGGAATTGTAGCAATAGTTTACTATTAAGAAATTTGAATTATCAATTAGGGCTTAATAATATGTATATTTTAAGCTTTTTAAAACTTTTTAATGCAAATATGCTAAAATCGCTTTCAATTAACTCTCAGGAATTTTAAAAATGAAAGAATTTATATATCCAGAAATGATGGTACATGTGCCGGTTTGTACAAACAAAGTGCCTAAAAATGTTTTGATTATCAGCAACGATGCAGATTTGCTCAATGTTGAGATCTCAAAACACTTAGATATTGAATCAAAAACTATAAGTTCTTCACTTGATGCAATAAGAGCTGAGACAGATAAAAGTGCCGATGTAATTATTTGTGAAATGAATGCAGATGCAGCAGTTATTGCGCATATCAGCCGTATTTTAAAAGACGATGGCCAGCTTAGCATTATACATGCTTCGCTTGATGAAGTTCAGAGTAATAAAGTTCTGATGCAAGTTTTGGGGAATTACTTCAAAGTTATCATGCCTTACAATTTGGGCAACGGAACAACTGCGCTTTTGGCTTCAAAAGAGTATCACCCGACTGCAGATATTATTTTACAGCGTGCAGATATGATCGACGGTTTAAAATATTACAACTGTGATGTGCATATTGCTGCGTTTGCAATGCCAAACTACATTCGTAAAGAGTACTTAGGAATCATCAAAAACTAATGGCATTTGAATATGCCATAGCTTTGACTGGAGGAATTGCAACCGGTAAGAGTACGGTAGCATCTCTTCTATCTCTTAACGGAATGCGTGTTATAGATGCAGATACAATTTCTCATGAGATTTTAGATGCCTCATCTGCCTGGGTAGAAGAGACTTTTGGAGCTGAGTATTTGAACGGCTCAAAAGTAAATCGTGCAAAGCTCGGAACACTTATTTTTGCAGATGATAAAGCAAAAAAGATTTTGGAAGATTTTCTTCATCCAAAAATTAGAGATGAAATAGAAAAACGCAGTGAAAAACAAGACAGTTTTAAATTTCCCTACCTCATAGATATTCCTCTTTTCTTCGAAAACGGTGCATATAATATTAAAGAAAGTGTTGTCGTTTACACGCCTCCAGAGATTCAACTTGAGCGTTTTATGAAACGCAACGGTTACTCAAAAGAGGAATCTATGAGAAGAATCGCCTCGCAGATGCCAATTGAAGAGAAGAAAAAACGGGCAACGTGGGTAATTGATAACTCAAAAAATTTGAAACATCTTCAAAAAGAGTGTGAAGAATTTGTAGAAAAGATAAAGGAAAAGTATTTATGAGAGTTGCAAAATACAGTGCAAACGGAAATGATTTTGTTGTTTTTCACTCAGATGTAAAAGAAGACAGAAGCGCTCTTGCTAAAGAGTTGTGCCATAGACAAAATGGAATTGGCGCTGATGGCTTGATTGTCATAGTCCCCCATTCTGAGTATGATTTTGAGTGGCAGTTTTATAACTCCGATGGAAGCAGTGCAGAAATGTGCGGTAATGGTTCACGTGCTTGTGCGCATTATGCGTTTACACATAATTTGGCTCCAAAAAGAATGCATTTTTTAACTTTGGCCGGCGTAATAAATGCAGAAGTGGATGCAGATGAAAAAAATAGCGGTATGGTTTTAAGCGAACTCACTCCTCCTGAGGTTTTAGACAAAGATATAATGCATAATGGAAAATCCTGGTGGAAAATAAATACGGGTGTACCGCATCTTGTCAGTTTTACGCAAAATATAGAAGAGTTTGACATATTAGAAGCGAGAGAGTTGCGTTACAAATATAATGCCAATGTCAACATTGCGTTTATTGATGGAAACAACTTGAGAGTAAGAACTTACGAACGCGGCGTCGAAGATGAGACACTTGCATGCGGAACCGGAATGGCTGCATGTTTTTATAGAGCTTATCTCGAGGGTAAGGTTACAAATAATATTGAAGTCTATCCGAGAAGCGGAGATACTTTGTACTTAGGTATGAATGATAGAACGATAACATTTAAGGGAAGAGTGAAAAAAGTGTTTGAGACAGAGTGGAATAACTAAGAAAACTATACGAACATATGTACGTATAGTTTATAGTTGTGTTTATAACCCGGCAGACTCAACAATTTTTGAGTGGTGGTCGGCTATAAGAGGTTCGATTACTTCATCAAGCAATCCGCCTCCCATAATTTCTGCCAGCCTATAAAGAGTTAAGTTGATTCTGTGGTCACTCATGCGGTTTTGAGGGTAGTTGTAGGTACGAATACGACCACTTCTATCTCCAGTTCCAACTTGAGCAGAACGAGCTTCACTGTCTTTTGCCAAGGCCTCTTGCATCTCCATATCGTAAAGTCTGGCTTTGAGAACTTTCATAGCTTTTTCTTTATTTTTATGTTGAGATTTTTGATCCTGGTTTGTTACAACGATTCCACTAGGAAGGTGAGTGATACGTACAGCAGAGTCTGTTGTATTTACACTTTGTCCACCACATCCGCTTGAACGCATAACATCTATTTTGAGATCGTTTTCATTGATTTGAACTTCAACATCATCTACTTCAGGCATAACTGCAACAGTAATTGCCGAAGTATGAACACGTCCTTGACTCTCAGTTGCCGGAACACGCTGAACACGGTGTGTTCCACCTTCATATTTCAACCGGCTATAAACCTGATCACCTTTAATAAGAGCAATAAGCTCTTTGTATCCGCCAGAGTCAGATGGAGATGTGCTCATAAGCTCAATCTTCCACCCTTTTAACTCTGCATAACGCGAATACGCATCAAATAAATCTCCAACAAAGATTGCAGCCTCATCTCCGCCCGCACCAGCACGAAGTTCGAGGATGATATTTCTATCATCATTCGGGTCTTTTGGCAGAAGAAGCATTTTAATCTCTTCTTCAAGTTCTGGTCTGCGAGGTTCAAGTGAACGAAGCTCTTCTTTTGCCATATCCATCATTTCAGAATCAGCAAGCATCTCTTTTGTTTCAGCTATTTCTTGTAGTAAGGCTTTGTATTCTTTTGTTTTTTCAACGATAGGGGCAATTGAAGATTGTTCTCTTGAGAGAGCGGTCATTCTTTTAATGTCAGAAGTGATGTCCGGTGAACTTAGCAAGTCGCTAAGTTCATTATAGCGGTTGATAAACGGAGTAAGTTTATCTGCTAACATAGGGAGTTAGCCTTAAAGAGCGTTTACAGATTTGTGTAGACGGCTTACTTTTCTAGCTGCAGTTTCTTTTTTTAAGACACCTTTGCTTACAAATTTGTGAATTTGTTGGTTAGCAACTTTAAACGCTGCAGTAGCTTCTTCTTTGTTCCCTGCTTCAACAGCAGTAGTTACACCTTTTACGATATTCTTAAGACGAGTTCTGTAAAAACGATTACGTTCAGTACGAACGATAGTTTGACGAATTCTCTTAATTGATGACTTATGATTTGCCATAATATGAGTCCTTCTCATTTAAATTTAGTGCGCAATACTAGCTTAAAAATAATTAAAAATTAGTTAAACAGCTATAAAAAAGCGAATATTTCAGTAATATTAGATAATTATGTTAAAATACAGCACTTTTACAATGGATGTAAACAATGAAATTATTTGGAACTGATGGCGTTAGAGGTGAAGCCGGCTCATATTTGAGTGCTGAAATGGCTATGAGAATTGCAATGGCAGCGGGAATATATTTTAAGTCACATGCAAATACCAATAAAATACTTATAGGTAAAGATACAAGACGAAGCGGATATATGATAGAAAACGCAATAGTAAGCGGATTAACCGCTATTGGCTATGACGTAATAGAAATAGGGCCTATGCCAACTCCTGCGATTGCGTTTATTACTGAAAATATGCGATGCGATGCTGGGATAATGATAAGTGCATCACATAACTCTTATGAGGATAACGGCATAAAATTTTTTGACGGACATGGAGATAAGCTCACTGTTGAGGTTGAAAAAGAGATAGAAGCTATTTATGCAAACAGTGAGCTTATAAAAGAAGCTCAGGTTACGGCAAAAAATATTGGCAAAGCGAAAAGAATAGATGATGTTATCGGCAGATATATAGTAACGCTTAAAAATTCTTTTCCTTTAGAACTTTCTCTTCATGGTTTACGTATAGTGTTAGATACGGCAAACGGAGCAGGCTACAAAGTTGGTCCAACCGTTTTAGAAGAACTTGGAGCAGATGTAGTTGTTTTGCATAATCAACCAGACGGCTTTAATATTAATGAGGGTTGTGGAGCATTGCATACAAAAGACCTTTGCGAGAATGTTCTTAAATATAGAGCAGATATAGGAATTGCTCTTGATGGGGATGCAGACCGGGTTGTTATCGTAGATGAAAATGGCGAGATTGTTGATGGCGATCAGCTTTTAGGAGCTCTTGGTGCTTACATGAATGAAAGAGGCGTCTTAAAAGGCGGCGGTATTGTTGCAACTGTGATGAGCAATCAAGGGCTTGAAGATTACATGAAAACGCAAGGTTTAAAACTCTTTCGCAGTGATGTCGGCGATAAGCACGTTTTAGAACTTATGAAAAAAGAGGGTATAAACTTTGGAGGCGAACAAAGCGGACATGTGATAGCAAGTGATTTTGCTAAAACCGGAGACGGACTTGTCTCTGCACTTCAAACGCTCGCACTTCTTTTAAGTAAAAAGAAAAAAGCATCAGAAGCACTTCGTCCATTTAAGCTGTACCCGCAAAAATTGGTAAACATCAACATTAAAGTAAAAAAACCGCTTGAGAGCATAGAAGGTTTGAGTGAAAAACTTCAAGAGATAGATAAAGACGGCATTCGTCATCTTATACGTTACTCCGGAACGGAAAATAAGTTAAGAATTTTACTTGAAGGCAAAGATGCCAAACTTATGAATGCACGAATGGACGAGATGGTGGCATTTTTCAGTAAAGCTCTAAATGCCTAATCATATGCTGCGTTTAAGCGCGATTCTTCTTTTTGCTTTGGCCGGTATTTTTATAATCGACCAAAATATCAAAATGCTTTTTGTGGATGGCTTCAGATACTATACTGAGTGTATTGACTTAATACTTGTATATAACAAAGGCGTTGCGTTTTCCATGTTTGCGTTTTTGGATGAATGGCTCAAGTATATACAGCTTGTCATGGTTTTTGGCGTTTTGGCGTATGTCATATATCTGAAAAAAATTTGTTATGCTTTGCCTGCAGGCATTCTTTTGGGTGCCGCGTTTTCAAATGTGTATGACAGATTTATTCACGGCGGGGTGGTAGACATGGTCTATTGGCATTGCGGATTTAATTTTGCAGTCTTTAATTTTGCGGATGTCATGATAGATGTCGCCGTCGTATGGATACTCTTTTTAAACTTCAAACCAAAATTTTGTAAAAATTAATCCTATAAAAAGTACATTTTTGGTATTATTGCCAAAAATAGTAGTGAAAAAACTACAAAAATGAAAACATAACTAAAGGAAATCGATGGAAATCAAATCAAATAAAATCAACGGTGCAAACGCTGAAATTCAGGCAACAATCCCTATGTCTGAGGTAAATGCTAACGTAGAAAAAATCGCAAAACAGTTAACAAAAACTGCTAAAATTGACGGTTTCCGTAAAGGTAAAGTACCTGCTTCTGCTGTAAAAAAACAATACGGTGAGCGTTTAGTTCAAGATGCTGAAGCTGAAGCGCTTCGTGATGTTTTATCTGCGGGTTTAAAAGAATTAGCAATTGCAAATGATGCGTTGATTGGCGAACCTACTATTTCTAAATTTGATAAAAGCGATGATAAAATAGAAGTAACTGTAAAAGTTGCTATGCGTCCCGTAATTGAACTTGGCGATTATGCTGCGATGGTAAAAGAGTTTGACAAACCAGCTGTTAGCGATGCAGATATTGATGCTAGAATCAAAGAATTAGCTCTTGCTCAAGCACCTCTAGTAGATGTTGAAGAAGACCGTAAATTAGCAAGCGGTGATACTGCTGTTATTAACTTTGAAGGTTTTGTAGATGGCGTTGCGTTTGAAGGCGGAAAAGCTGAAGATTTCGCATTGCGTTTAGGTTCAGGTCAATTCATCCCAGGTTTTGAAGAGCAAGTTATCGGTATGAAAAAAGGCGATGAAGCGACTATTAAAGTAACATTTCCTGAAAACTATGGCGGAAAAGAGTTAGCTGGTAAAGACGCTGAGTTCAAAGTAAAAGTGAACAAAATTCAAGTTAAAGAAGATGTTGCTATAGACGATGAATTAGCGAAAAAAATGCTTCCAGGTCAAGAAAACGCAAGCATTGACGAATTAAGAAAACAAGTGAAAATCCAAATTGAAAACGAAGAGTTGTCAAAACTTTACAATGATGATTTAAAACCATCTCTTTTAGAAACTTTTGTTGAAGGCTTTGTATTTGATTTACCGGAATTTGTGGTTGATCAAGAGATAGATATGGCGCTTAACAGAGCAGCATCTAGCATGACTGAAGAGCAAATTCAAGAGCTTCGTGAAAGTGCAGAGAAATTAGCTGAACTTCGTGAGAGTTTCCGTGAAGATGCTGTAAGAAGTGTAAAAGCTACTTTCATTATTGACTCTTTAGCTCAAGCTGAAAACGTAAAAGTAGGCGAGCAAGAAGTTATGCAGACTATCTATTTTGAAGCTATGCAAATGGGTCAAGACCCTCAAAAAGCTTATGAGCAGTACAAAAATTCTGGATACCTTCCAGCTATTCAGATGTCAATGGTTGAGGACAAAGTTCTCTCAGGACTTCTTAACTCAAAGATGAAAGAAGCGTAAACCATGAGTTATATTCCTTATGTAGTAGAAAAAACAGGACGTGGCGAGCGTTCTTATGATATTTACTCTCGTCTTTTAAAAGATAGAATTGTAATGCTAAGCGGAGAGGTAAACGATCAAGTTGCTTCTTCTATTGTTGCTCAATTTTTGTTTTTAGAAGCAGAAGATCCTGAAAAAGATATCTACTTCTACATCAACTCTCCTGGCGGGGTTGTAACAGCAGGAATGGCAATTTATGATACTATGAATTATATTCGCCCAAATGTAGCAACAATCTGTATTGGTCAAGCTGCATCTATGGGTGCTTTTTTACTTTCATCTGGTGAAAAAGGAAAGCGTTACGCACTTCCTCATGCAAGAATTATGATTCACCAGCCTCTTGGCGGGGCGCAAGGTCAGGCAACTGATATTGCAATTCAAGCTAAAGAAATTTTGCGTATGAAACAAGAACTCAATGAAATTCTTGCAAAAAACACAGGTCAAAAAGTTGAGAAAGTTGAGCAAGATACAGACCGTGACAACTTTATGAGTGCTGCAGAGTCTAAAGAATATGGAATGATTGACGAAGTATTAATCAAAAATACAAAAGAATAAAGGTTTATTATGTCTGGAACTTTAAGAGGTAGAAATCGTCGTGATATTAGTGAAGTAAGCAATACTTCATCTTCTCCGATTAAAGGGCTCGACATGGATGAAGCTTCCAGTGATATTGAAATTTATGCAAAAGAAGTTCTTAGTGCTCTGATTGCAGGCAACCTCCCTCCTACACCGAATAATTTTTCACTCTACTTTGATAGACTTTTGGAAGATAAAAGTGAAAATCTGCGTAAGCAGATTGTCTCTATGCTTGAACTTGAAGATACTAATAATGACGAGAACAGTATTGCTCTCGAGCAAAGCCTAAAACAGGGTTTTAGTTCGGTTAAAAGTATTCTCAGCGTTACTGCAAACCTCTATAAAAATATGGCGCTTATGAGTAAAATTCTTGAAAAACGCAGAAAAGAGCTTCAGGATCATCCTGAGATTCAAGAAGCTATGGGTGTTGTATCCTCACTTGAGGGTGATGTTTCAAAACTCAGTGATATTCTCAAAAAGCAGAGCTCTCAAATGAAGATCATGTATGATGAGACTGCAAGTATTGTCAAAAATGTCGAGAATGAGACAGTTTTTGATAACCAATTCGGCGTGTATAATAAACGCTATCTGATGGGGAAGATAGAGCAAGAAACTGGGCTCATGAAAGAATTTAAACATAAAAGCTCACTTATTTTTATAGAACTCTCAAGAGAACTTTCAAGTACTGTAAATAATGAAAAAGCCATTCTTCTAATGACAAGAACCATAGCAAGACTTCTTTTAAAAACATCCAGAAGAAGTGATATAGTAGCTCATTATGGCGGAGGCAAATTTGCCATGCTGTTAAAACATACAGATTTAGACAATGCAAAAAGAACAAGCGAAAGACTCTGTGATTTAGTTTCAAACTCAAACTTTTTTCTTTCAGACCGTGAAATACAGCTTAGAATTTCTATTGGTATAACAAATATAGATGCGTTACACTCGGTAGAAGAGATAGTAGTAAGTGCTTTAGAAGGCATTGAAAAAGCATACACAAAGCAAAACGTAGATTATGCGGTAGTTTTACGAACAAATAATGATAATATAATTTAGAGCAGTTTTATGGAATTAAAAATAGTAGAATATCCAGACAAAAAGTTAAAAGAAAAATCATTAGAAGTGAAAAATTTCGACGAAAATTTACACAAGCTTTTGGATGCTATGTATCCGCTTATGATTGAAACAAACGGCATAGGATTGGCAGCTATACAGGTTGCTCATGCTAAACGAGTGCTTATTTTAAATATTCCTGACGAAGAGGGCGAGCAGCCAAAAGATAATCTTATAGAGATGATTAATCCTTTAGTGACTAAGAAAGAGGGTGATGCCATCTATCAGGAGGGCTGTTTAAGCGTTCCCGGCTTTTATGAAGATATTAATAGATTTGAGAGTGTTTGTGTAAATTATCAAGATAGATTCGGTAATACGAAGTATATGGAAGCAGATGGACTTTTGAGTATTGCCATCCAGCATGAAATGGATCATCTTGAAGGTATTCTATTTATAGACAAGCTCTCTTACGCTAGAAGAAAAAAGTTTGAAAAAGAGTATAAAAGAGTTTGTAAAGAGAAAAAAGAGAAAAAATAGCTTACAAATATGACAAAATGTCATATTTGTACCTTGAATAAAAAATCCAAGATATTATTTATCCAACTAAATTGAGGTTGGAGTATGAAACAAGTTAATTGCGCGACTTATGAAGGTCTTGATGCAAAAGTGGTTCAAGTTGAATCAACCCTCACCAAAGGTTTGCCCTCATTTTCAATTGTCGGTATGGCTTCTACTGCCATTACAGAAGCAAAAGAACGCGTTAAATCTGCGCTTTTAAGCAATGACTTCTCCTTCCCTCCCAAACGCATAACGATTAATCTCGCTCCAAGTGATGTACAAAAAAACGGTTCTCAATTTGATCTCAGTATTGCACTTATGATAGCGCTTGACTTTATGCAAGAAGATTTGAGTGAATGGTTCGTCTTTGGCGAACTAGGTCTCGATGGGGCTATAAAAGAGAATATTCAGCTTTATCCATTACTGCTTTCTTTGGCAAATCAAAAAATAATTTCTAAAGCGATTGTTCCGCATGAAAGTCTGCACAAAGTTTGTAAAATACCAAATATAGAGTTTTACGGAGTAAAAACACTCCAAGAGGCGATTGATTTACTCAAAAATAAAGATACAAGCTCTCCAGCTTCCCAACAAAGTGCTGTTGAGTATCCATTTTATGAAATAGACGGAGAAAAGTATTTTTACATCAAAGAATATGCAGAAGATTTTTTAGATGTAAAAGGGCAGGAAGTGGCAAAAAGGGCAGCTCTTATTGCTGCTGCGGGTTTTCACAACATAGTGTATGAGGGCAGTCCTGGATGCGGTAAGAGTATGATTGCAAAACGATTACGCTATATTTTACCGCCAATGAGCAATGATGAAGTTCTGGATGTGGCAAAGCTGCATGCGCTTGATTTTAGGGAGCCGGATTTTAAACCGCACAGAACATTCCGTTCACCCCATCACTCTTCTACATTGGCCAGCGTATTTGGAGGGGGTTCACACAGAGCTCAAATAGGAGAAGTAGGTCTGGCGCATCGAGGTATTTTATTTTTTGATGAGCTTCCTCATTTTTCCCGGAATGTTTTAGAAGCGCTAAGAGAGCCTATGCAAGACAACAAGATACGCATTTCACGAGTAAACGCCAAAGTAGAGTATCCGGCAGATTTTTTATTTATTGGTGCAATGAACCCTTGTCCATGCGGGAACCTTTTAGATGAGAATAAAGAGTGCAGATGCAGTGAGCTTGAGATTAAAAAATATAAAAACAGACTCTCCGATCCATTTTTAGATAGAGTTGATTTGAATGTTGTTATGCAAAATGTAAACGCAGACGACAGAGCAAGTTTGAGTTCTAAAGAGATGCATAAAATGGTGGTAGAGGCGCATATTTTTGCAAAAAGAAGAGGTCAAGCTGCGTTTAACGCAAAACTCAGTGACGCAGAGATAGAAAAGTTTTGTTTAATGGATGAAGAAGCAAACGCAGTGTTGGCAATAGCAATTGGACGCTTTGCGTTATCGTTTAGAAGTATTAAAAAAGTTCAAAAAGTGAGCCGAACCATTGCAGATTTGGATGCGAGTGAAATTATTATGAAAAAACATATTTTAGAAGCTTTGAGTTACAGAAGAAGATAAACGCAACTAAACCACCTTACTGCGAGACTTCAAAGAAGAAACGCAGGAGATAGCTTTTTAGATGTTGTAATACGTTGCGTTTGGATGATAAACAACAAGCGCGGAGGTTGACTGCTCCGGATGAATCTGAAAAGTTTCACTGAGCTCTATGCCAAATTCTTCTGGCTTTAAGAGGTCAAATAATGGACGGCTGAGTTCCAGGTCAGGACAGGCGGCATACCCAAAAGAGTATCGTGAACCTTGGTATTTATTCATCTGAACATCTGCCAAAGAGCTTCCTTCTCCCTTGCTTATGTTGAGGTCAAGGCGGATTTGTTTGTGAACTATCTCTGCAAGTGCTTCGGCAAGCTCAACACCCAGTCCATGAAATTGGTAATACTCAGTGTAATCACCTCTATCGTAAATCTCTCTCTCAGCCTCAGAGATGCGACTTCCAGCACTGACACATGTGAGTGCTATAACATCATGTCTATCTGCGTGAAAAAAATCACTCAGAGCACGGTGTGGCTGTTTGCTTTGTCTTGGAAATGTAAACTGTTTTACGGCTCTTCCCATGACATGTTCTAAATGTTCACGGTTGATTTCATCTTCAGAGTTGTATCCTTCACTCTCATCAAATATAAGTAAAGTATTGTCATCACTGCGGCATGGCCAGTAGCCGTAGATGATGGTAGGCTCAAAAAGTTTTTCTTTTATAAAACGAGCTTTGAGTTTTTCGTAGGCCGGCCAAACGACTTCATCGAGCTGTTTTTCATACGCCTCTTTCGTCATCCCTTTTGAGCTGTAACCCCAGCGGGATTTGAAAAGAATTTTATGGTTTATCCACTCAAACGCCATCTCAATCTGAGCATCCGTGAGTTTGAGCTCACGTCTGCCCCAAAACGGAGGTGTCGGCACTTTTACATCACGAGAGGGCATTTTTAACTCTGCAAATGGAGGAATGACAATCTCTTTTTTCTCTTTGACAAGGCTCTCATCTCTCTCGTGCGGATGCAGGTTTGTGTCAAAGTTTCCTGCTTCTATGCGGCTCATGGCTGTTACGCCGTCAAAAGCGTCTTTACAGTAAAAAATAGGTCCATCATAAAAAGGACGGCAAAAATCATCAATAAAGGCACGGGTAAGTGCCGCTCCGCCAAGGAGAATAGGAATCTTAATGTCGGCAGCTTTGAGTGTTTCCAGGTTTTCTTTCATCACTTGTGTTGATTTTACCAGCAAGCCGCTCATACCAAGTGCGCTTGCGTTTGTCTCTTTGAGTGTATTTACAAAATTATCTAAATCTACTTTAATGCCGAGATTGATGACCTTAAAGCCGTTATTTGAGAGAATGATGTCGACGAGGTTTTTCCCAACATCATGCACATCCCCTTTTACGGTTCCTAAAATAAGCGTCGTGTCAACGGCTTTGTCTACTTTTGGCAGATAAGGGTTAAGATAATCCACTGTTTTTTTCATAGTCTCGGCACTTTGGAGGACAAAAGGGAGCTGCATCTGGCCTGAACCAAAAAGCTCTCCGACAACTTTCATTGCATCGATAAGAATTTCATTGACAATTTTTTCAGGAGCAATACTCTGACGTGCTTCTTCGACGAGAGGAATCATGCGGTCTTTGTCTCCGTCCATTAAAAGCTTGGCTATTTTTTCTTCTTGACTCATAAGGAGATATGCCGCATCTTCTACGTCATTGTCTACCGCTTCTTTTGTACTGAAGTGCTCAATAAACTCAAAAAGTGCCGCACCTTTTGGTTTTTTGTTGAAGATGAGATTGTTACAAATATCCTGCTCTTCTTGAGTGATTTTGTTTAAAGGGATAATGTGTTTAACATTGATAATAACCGAAGTAAGTCCCGCTTCTATACAGTGGTGTAAAAACATTGAATTAAGGTAGGGACGTGCATCTTTGTCCAGTCCAAAAGAGATATTTGAGAGACCAAGAGTTGCTCCGACTTCAGGGTGACGTAGTCTGAGTTGGCGGATGGCTTCAATGGTGTTAATTCCCGCATCAAAATACTCTTCATCCCCGCTTCCAAGGGTAAAGGTAAGAAGGTCAAAAACTAAATTTTCAGGATTTATTCCATGCTTTTGTGTTGCAAGTTCATAAATGCGCTCAGCAACTTCAAGTTTTCTCTCGACGGTTTTTGCCATTCCGATTTCATCAATCGTCAAACAAACAAGAGCCGCGCCGTATTTTTTGGCAAGCTGGCAGACGGCGTCAAATTTTTCTATGCCGTCTTCAAGATTGACTGAGTTGATGATTGGCTTACCGCCTATGAGTTTGAGTGCCTCTTCAAGTGCCGGCGTTTGTGTAGAGTCGGGCATAATTGGCAAGGCAATTTTTTGGGCGTAGAGTCTCATAACTGAGTTCATATCTTTGGTTTCATCCCGACCTGCAAAGCCGACGCTTACATCGAGAACATGAGCCCCTGCGCGGACTTGCTGTTGTCCGACGCTGAGAGTCCCCTCATAATCTTCTGCTAAAAGAAGTTCCCGAAAAGCCTTCGAACCGGTTGCGTTTGATCGTTCACCTATAAGAAGCGGAGCAGGTTCTTGCATAAGCGGTACAGTTGAAAAAAGTGAAGCCAGAGAGTTCTGCTGTTTCCCACTTGCTGTTTTTGGGGTGAGTTTTTCAACACGGTTTACAAGGGCGCGGATATGCTGAGGTGTAGTTCCGCAGCATCCGCCGAGAAAGCTGACTCCGTCAAAGGCCATAAACTCTTCTTGTTTGTCCGCGAACTCATCCGGTCCCATCGGGTAGTAGGTATAACCGCCGCGGTTTTGAGGCAGACCTGCGTTTGCATGAACCGAGATAGGCTTATGCCAAAGTTCACTGAGTGTTTTGACATGTTTGAGAACTTGGTCAGGTCCTGTTCCGCAGTTAAAGCCAAGACTTAAAATGTCAAACGGCTCTAAAATTGTTGCAATAGTCGGCGCATCTGTCCCTATAAGCATAGTCCCGCTCAGTTCTATGGTTACAGAAACCATTATAGGAATCTCTTTTTCTCTTTGACGCGAAGCCTCTTGGCAGGCATGCAGTGCTGCCTTTATCTGCAGAGGATCTTGACAAGTTTCTAGTAAGAATACATCTACCCCGCCATCAATAAGTGCCAAACAAAATTCTGTGTACCCTTTGTACATCTCATCGTAAGAGATATGTCCGAGTGATGGAAGTTTTGTTCCCGGTCCGATAGAACCCAAAACAAAACGTGGGTGTTCAGGCGTGCTTACTTTGTCACACTCTTTTTTGACAAGCTCTGCTCCGGCTTTTGTAAGCTCATACGCACGATGGCCAATTTGGTACTCGTCCAAAACCCAAGAGAAAGAGCCAAAAGTATTGGTGGTGATAAAATCGGCACCGGCGGTTAAGTAGGCTTTGAAGATGTTGCTTAAAACTTCAGGACAGGTAACATTAAGGAGTTCATTACACCCTTCATTTCCTTCCCAGGCTTCTTTTGAAATCTGCTCATCACGCTGCTGAAGTTGCGTTCCCATAGCTCCGTCTATAATGAGCGGGCGTTTTTTTATGGTCTCTAAAATATATGCTTTTGTATTCATTAATAACAATCTTTTTATTTAAATTATGTAAGTGATATTATCTAATTGGAACATAAAAAGAGTTGAGTAATTTTGTTTATAGTCAAAATATGACGAAACAATTGACATAACTATTGACTTTCATCGTCAAAAATATGTATAATGACGATGAAAATCAAAAATAAGAGGGGTTTAATCGTTAAATGGTAATTACATATGTCCGTCCAGATAAAAATTTCGATGCAGCTCTTGAACAATTGCAACTGATTAATTCATATGCGATTTCTCATAATCTTAGTGTTGATGATGAGTTTATAGATCATGTTTCACAAAATAAACGTCTCAATGAGCGCACCCATGTTACGGAGTACTTTCAATCTAAAGCAGGTTGCACGCTCCTCATTTATGATGTGTGGGTATTGAGCACAGATATGGAAGATTTGATTCAGATGTTTTCTTGTTTGCTAAAAAATGAATTTAATGTTCACTTTATTAAGCAGTCTGTTATAATATCTTCCAAAAGCAGTGTAATGTTAGTTTTAGGTTTGATTGATCAGCTTCGTCAAACGCTTCAAAACGACTCTAAGAAAGTTGTTGGAAGACCGAAGGGAAGTAAGTCGAATTCAAAATTTGACAGATATATCAATGAAATAATCACTTATATTAAAGAGAAAAAGAGTGTGAGTGAGATGGCAAGAGCTTTAAAAGTGAGCAGAAGTTCGCTTAAAGATTATATAGAATCAAGAGAGTTGAAGCAGGTGGCATTTGGATCATTGTTACCGATAGCACCTGAAAATGCAGAAGAGCAAGTAATCAATACGATTATTTGTCCAAATTAAAATAAATTACGAATGGAGAGAGATATGAGTGAAAAAACAGAAGGTATTAATATTCCGACCTCTTGGAGGGTTAAACGCTATTGGGTTTATGCACTTGCAACTGTCGTTGCTTTGGGTTTACCGTGGATACAAATTGACGGGAACCACTTCTTCCTTTTAAGTTTCGATAAAATGAAGTTGCACCTTGCGTTTATTCAGTTTGATATGCAAGAACTTTATCTTATGCCATTTTTACTTATGATAATGTTCCTGGGCATTTTTGGTATGACAGTTATGGGCGGCCGCGTTTTTTGTGGCTGGGTTTGTCCGCAGACTGTTTTTCGTGTCATTTACCGTGACTTGATTGAAACAAAAATTTTAGGTCTTCGTAAACGTATTAAAAATAAACAGCAAGAGCCTGATATGTCCAAGGCGGAAAATAAGGTCAAAAAGGTTGTCGCTATACTTCTTTGGACTGCCTTGGCACTTATTGCCGGAGCGGACTTTATGTGGTACTTTGTTCCGCCGGAAGATTTTTTCTCCTATCTGGCAAATCCGACTGAACACTGGACTTTAATAGGTTTTATCGTCGGTATTGCTGCGTTTTTAGTGTACGACATCATATTTTTAAAAGAGAACTTTTGTGTCTATGTTTGCCCATACTCAAGAATACAGTCTGTTTTGTATGATGACCATACAGTAATGGCTCTTTACAACCCTCACCGCGGTGGAGATATTTATGATGAACACCACAACAAACTCTTTACAAAAGAAAAAGAGCTTAAGGCTGTAACTCCATCTGCTGAATGTACGACTTGTGAGAGCTGTGTAACAGTTTGTCCAACGCATATTGATATCCGTAAAGGTCTTCAGTTGGAGTGTATTAACTGTCTTGAGTGTGTAGATGCCTGTACGACTGTAATGGGTAAGCTTGGAAAACCTTCACTTGTAACTTGGTCAAGTGATTATGAGATTATTGACCAAAAAGGAAAAACACAGTATTTCCGTCCAAAAATCTTAGCATACATAGGCCTTTTGGTTGTAATATCTATTATTCTTGGAATGATGGGGAATACAAAAGAGCATATGCTTTTAAATATTAACAAAGAGACAAGACTTTACTCTACAAAACTTCTTCCGGATGGCAAAGTTCAAGTAGAAAATGCGTATGAGTTCTTGCTTCAAAATACACAAAACGAAGAGATGGACTTCTTTTTTGAAGTAATCCCTCCTGTAGGTATGGAAGGTAAAATTACTATAGAGTCTCCAGATAAGCAGTTTGGAGTTGTCCCGAATGTGAAAAAGAAAAAAATAGTTGTTTTACGAACAACAGAAGTTTTAGCAGACGATGAGAGAAAAGATACGGTAATCCCTATCAAAATCAGAGCGTATGCTGTTGGTCATGAAGACAAAATTGTAGTATTCAGAGATTCAATATTTATTTTCCCAAGAGCGGATATTTTAAAAGCGGCGCACTAATCTTCAAGTCTAGCTTAGGCTACACTTTTCTTCAATATAAAAAGGAGCGTAAAATACCTTGCAAATCTCGAAAAACTTGTTTTTCGTAGCTTTAGGGGGTTGCAAGGGGCATTTGTCCCTGCCACCAAAACGAACTCGTCCGTTTTGGTGCGTAACATCAGATAATAATAGAACTTTAAAATAGAATGAGGTAGACTCTTGTAGCACATTCAGGGGTTCATTATGTTTAAAACAATTAAAAAAATCTTTTTCACTCTTCTTGCGTTTTATACTCTTTTTGGCTTTTTTATTTTGCCTTTGGTTCTTAAACCGCTCATTATAAACGCAGTTCAAGAGAAGACAAATGCCACTATTGAAATAGAAAAAATCTATTTTAACCCTTTTATATTTAAACTTGAAATCACTGGCATAAAGCTCACAAGTAATGAAAATAAAGAGTTAGTTTCACTCAAAGAAATTCTTGCGAATGTGGAAGTTTATTCTCTTTTTAGAACGGCTCTGCATGTCAAAGACTTTGTACTTGATGAACCAAAAATTTCTCTAGTCTACAATGCGGACAAAACATTCAACTTCAGCTCCCTTCTAAAAGAAAATAACCAAACGCAGGAAGATGACAACACAAGCACAGCACTTCCAAGAATTATTTTAGAGAATATAAAAATTGTCAATGGCTTTGTAGCTTATGAAGATTTTACGCAAAAAACAAAGTTTGATTTCTCTTTTGGCAATATCGGTTTAGAATTAAAAGATGTAGATACTAAAGATTTAAATGCAAGCGACGCTTCATTCAGATTTTACTCTTTGCTCGGTGATGGCGGTTTTGTGGATTTTAAAAGCAAGATTGTAAGTCTGGAACCTTTTATCTCCCGAGGAAGTCTTGATTTTGAGGCAAGTAAATTATATACGGAGTATAGATATATTCAAGATATGCTGCAGCTCGAGGTTGCAGACGGAAAAATCTCTGCGCACGCAAATTTTTTCATTAATTTGGATGATTTAAACGCAACAACTATTGATGATGCAAGCGTTTTGCTTGATAATTTACGAATAAAGCCAAAAAATAAGAATAAGGATATTCTGAACCTTGGTTCTTTGTACATCGACGGTATAACGGTAAAGCCGATGCTTCAGGATGCACATATAAAAAATATAACACTGAATTCTTTGGTTGCAAAAGTAGCTCGAGATGCTCAGGGCAATATTGACTGGCTTGAGTATATTCAAGTACAGAGAACAGATACTCATGAAGACACAGATGCAAATAAAACACTCGAAGAGTCAAAGCCGTGGAAGGTGCTTATAGATGCTCTTGCCCTGGAAAAAATAAAAGCAGACTTTAGTGATAAAGGAATTTCCCCTCAAGTCAATACTAAATTAAATGAACTTAATTTGTATGCTCAAAATATAAGCCTGGCGGGTGAAGAGCCTTTTACATACAATCTCAATATGAAACTCAATGACGCCTTTGAATGTTTCTCTAAGGGAGAGATTAAACACGATGTTTTGGAGCTAAACGCAGCGTTTAACTGTAAGGGGTTTGACATTGTTCACTACAGACCTTATATCGATGAAGCGGCTAAAAAGGAGCTTGCAGTTTACAATGTGAAACTCATGAAAGCGAAGCTTGGGTTTGATGGAAATGTACAATTAAAACAAAGTGGTGAACAAACGTTCATAAATGTCAATGAGGCCAATTTGTCTCTCTCGAATTTCGCTTTGAACAAGAGAAATACCAATGAAAGACTTGTAGATTTTCAAAGTTTTGATGTTAGCGGATTAACACTGGATTTCCAAAATAAAAACCTCGATATAAATAAAACTATGCTCAAAAACTTCCAACTGAAAACAAAAATGTTTGCAAATGGCAGCTTAAATCTCGAGGGACTTGTTGAACCGAAAAAAAGTTCCACAGGAACGAAAAAAGCGACCAAACAAAAGACTCAAAAAGAGGGTGAGTTTAGAGTTAAATTAAAACATTTTGGAGTTGAAGCTGCAGCGGTAAATTTTGAAGATGCAACACTCTCTCCAAGTGTGACAACGAAGATTGACAGAATCTTTGTCAATCTCTACGACATAGATTCACAAGCACAAAGTTGGCTCAAATACAGACTCTATCTAAGAGTAAACTCTAAAGGCATAGCACGGGCTAACGGTAGCTTAAGACATACGCCCCTGAAGCAAAACGGTACTTTTGATTTGAGTGATTTGTCTCTTAAAGAGTTTACTCCTTATATTGGGCAGGGAGCTTATCTTAAAATTGAAGATGGGGCACTTGATGCACATACTAAAACACGTTATGAAAGCGGATCTAAAAAAGCAGATGTTGAAGTTGACGGTGTCATAAAACTCAAAGAATTTTTTCTTGCAGACAGTCGAGACAATAATTCGCTGCTCTCTCTTCATTCACTTGAGCTCAAAGGTTTTGAACTCGATTTACTGCCAAACAGACTTTATATTGGCGAGGCAAATATTGACTCTTTTTATGTTGATGCTGTCATAGACGAGAACAAAGTTATGAATTTTGCAAGCTTGACAAAAGAAGATACCCATGAGAGTAAGAAAGAAGTTAAAGAGAGTAAGACAAAGGTGAGCCCCGAGGATGAAAAAACGGTATTTCCCTACAGGGTAGAAAAACTTAACCTTCTGTCTGGAAGTGCAAAGTTTGCAGACCTTTCGCTTCCGATTAAATTTCAGACCAATATCCATGATGTCAGCGGTTCTGTTCTTGCAATTTCAAGTGTTGCGGGTGATGTAAGTTATGTAGACGTTATAGGTGAGGTTGATGCGTACGGCTCAGCAAAACTCAAAGGAAGTTTAGACAGTGCAAATCCTAAAAAATTTACCGATCTGGGGTTGAGTTTTAAAAATCTTGAACTCAACTCCATGAGCGGATACAGCGCTTCTTTTGCAGGATATGCGATAGACAGCGGGAAGCTTTATCTGGATTTAGGATATAAAATCAAAGACTCCGAACTTTTGGGAAGCAACAGCATTATCATCAAAAAAATTAAATTGGGCGAAGAGATAAAAGATGAGAACACAAGTTCTCTGCCACTCGGATTTGTTATCGCTCTTCTTGAAGACAATGAAGGCGTCATAGATATAGATATGCCTGTGGAAGGAAATGTAGATGCGCCTGATTTTAAATATGGAGCTTTGGTTTTAAAAACGCTGGGTAATTTAATTCTTAAAGCTGTAGCTTCTCCTTTTAAATTTCTGGGTGCAGTTATGGGGATTGACAGTGAGAAACTCGAATATGTCTCCTTTGAACCGGGAAAAGCTGAGATACTGCCGCCGCAAAGAGAAAAGCTTGATCAGATTATAACAATACTGACAAAAAGACCAAAAATGCTGCTCTCTTTGAGCGGTGTTTATGATGTGCAGAGTGATAAAAAAGCACTTGGACTTGAAAAACTCATTGCTTTGGCCATTAAAGAGAGCGGTGCAAAAAGTAAAGAAGAACAGCAAAACGCAATGAATATAGATATTCTTGAAGATATTTACGATGATTTAAAAGATGATGACAAGCTCGATGATATAAAAGATGCTCTTAAAGAAAAATATGAGGGTGATGAGTTTAAGCGAGAGTATTTCAAAGCGCTTGTCAGAGAAAATATACTATTGCAAGCAGTAAGCAAAGAAGAATTAGAAGCTCTAGCTGCGTTACGTGCAAAAAATATTCGTATATATTTGATGAAAGAGCATAAGCTTGAAGCACAAAGGATTCTAAACGCAGAGATTAAAGCTATTGATGTACCTGAAAATAAATCTGTCAGAATGAATCTCGCAGTTGAGGTCAAATAATTTTAGAGATTTGCTATAATTGCGTTTTTAATTAAAGGCAGGCAATGGCATTTTCAAAAGCAAAACGTAAAGATACCATAAGCGGTATTTTATTTGTTGCAATTTTTGCAGCAGCAGCTACTATGATAGCGGATTTACCAGCTATAAGCTCACTGGGAATTTCCCCTCTTGTCGTGGGTATAGTATTTGGTATTTTTTATGCCAATACACTCCACAATAAACTTCCAAGAGAGTGGGACGGCGGAATCACTTTTTCCGCGAAAAAGATTTTAAGATTTGCAATTGTTTTTTACGGTTTTCGCATTACTTTTCAGCAAATTGCAGATGTCGGGATGGACGGTTTTTTAGTTTCACTCATTATGCTCAGTACAACCTTTGTGTTAGGGACTTATCTGGGGCATAAAATATTTAAAATGGACAAAGACACCTCAATGCTTACAGCTTCTGGCGCGGCAGTTTGTGGCGCAGCGGCGGTTTTGGCTACAGAACCTGTTTTAAAAGCGGAAGAGCATAAAACTGCAATAGCGGTTTCAATGGTCGTTTTATTTGGGACTATAGCGATGTTTTTATATCCTGTTATGTACACCATGATTATTGAACCGGCAAGCGGTTTTTTACATATGACGCAACAAGAATTTGGAATCTATGTAGGTGGAACAATTCATGAAGTGGCGCAAGTTGTAGCAGTTCCGGCTTCTATCCCGGGTGCAAGTCCAGAGATGGCAAACAGCGCGGTTATTGTAAAAATGACACGTGTTATTATGATTGCTCCTATGCTGATTATCTTAGGTATTTATCTCTCTTATTCAGCACAAAAAAGCGGAGGTGCTTCGAGTAAAGTAAAACTTGTTATTCCTTGGTTTGCGGTTTATTTTATCGGTATGGCCGGCTTTAATTCATTGCAGATTGTTCCTGAAAATTTAGTTGCTGCGATTAATGAAATAGATACATTTTTACTGACAATGGCTATGACGGCACTCGGAATGGGCACAAGATTTGCCAAGTTCAAAGGGCTGGGTTTAGCACCGCTTTACACAGGCGGGGCAATGTTTTTATGGCTTGTGATAGGCGGTTTTATTATTACAAAACTTATTGTAGACATTTTTTAATAAAACTCTTTACATAAAGATTATATAATTTTTGCAAGTTAAAGAGTCGTTTTTTGCCAAAGAATGCTTTTGGCAAGAAGAAAGCAAAGGAGTCCTAATTTAGATGTCACATCTTCCAAACACATTAAACTCTTTTTGGCTCTGGCGTGAAGTTTATTCAAAACTCGGCATTTCAAATCCGGCATACAAATACTGGAAAGATACACCAAATATTAAACTCAACAACAAGTACGTCTTTATTCAAAAAAATACTCTTCCTGCGAAATATGACTATGTCGAACCTATACTTACAGATTTAAGCGGGTATCTCCCCATAAAATTTGCATCTGATCAACTGCATGTCAATGAACATATTTTCTTCTATGAAAAAATGAGACTTCATAAAGAGTTTGAGTATAAATTTGTTGAAGATGTGAAGTTTGTAAATATAAAAAAGTTTTTCAGAGAAAACGGCATAAGAGTAGGTAAAAATTCGATTGTGCAACTTGGAAAAATAAGAGATTTGGAACTCACGAGTGAGGCTACCTTTTATAACCTCAAAAATGATTATGCCGTGGTGGTTTACGACTGATGAACACCTTTTTTATAGAGTACAGAGATCCTCTTTTTTCGGTTATTATCTTTTTTGTACTTGTTTTTGTAATAGCTGTTTTTTCCTACTGGCTAGGAAGATATAAGAAGAAAGAAGATTCGAAATATTTAGACAAATTTTTGCAAGGTTTTCGTTCCCTTCCTTCTCATGATGAGCTTAAAGTGCTTATTTCTTCTGGGGAACTTTCTGAAAAATCATGGCTTCTTTTGGCACAATCGTATTTTAAAAATGGTGATTATGAAAAAAGTATAGAGATTTATAATGAACTTTTAAGCATTGGCGGTAAGTCAAATGCCCGCGATACAATGTTTTTACTGGGTCGTACCTATTTTAAGGCTGGTTTTTTAGAAAGGGCAAGAAAAATATTTTTGGAGATTTTAAAAAATAATCCAAGAACGCCACAAGCACTTAATTATCTTCTTTTGGTCTATGAATATATGCGAGATTATAAATCAGCCATAGAGGTTCTTGAGCCTTTGGGTGAGTTGCAAAAAGAAACAGTAAATGATGCTGCGTATCTGCAGTCTCTTATGCTTATAAATGATGAGTCTAAATCCGGCATCGAAAAAGCGGAATCCTTGCTTAAAATCTATAAAGAGACCAATATTTTGTCATATATGGTATTTGAATACCTTTTTCGCATCAATCCAAAGCTGGCATGGAAAAACTTTGACAGTTCTAAAAGTGAACAGTTGAGTGAGTTGTTGTGGCAACTCGATACAAAAAAATTGGATTTAGATATAATTGCACAAAACGGCTACTTAAGGGAACTGTATACAGCTCGCGGGGATGTGAAACTGGCAAGTAAAAGTTCTGTTTTTGAATTTGATATGCTTATTAAACTCGAAGGAAAATCAAACGCGACTCTTGCGTTTGAGTATATCTGTGATGGGTGTAAACAGACGCACCCTTTTATTTTTAGCCGCTGCAGTTCATGTCACGCCATTGATACAGCTAGAGTTGAAATGAGTTTAACAAAAGATTATTATAGGAATTTAGTTGAAGAAAATAACTCTTTTCAGTGATGGAAGCGCACTTGGTAACCCCGGGCCAGGCGGATATGGAACCATTCTGAGATTTGGCAACAAAGAAAGAGCTATTGTTGGAGGCGAACCGCATACAACGAATAACAGAATGGAACTTCTTGGTGTGATTGAAGGCTTAAAAGCACTAAAAGAACCTTGTGAAGTTGATGTTATTTCTGATTCATCTTATGTCGTTAAGGGAATCAATGAGTGGCTCGAAGGCTGGATTAAAAGGAATTTTAAAAAAGTTAAAAATGTAGACCTGTGGAGTGCGTACATAGAAGCTTCTAGAGACCATAAGATACATGCTATTTGGGTTCGTGGACACAATGGACATGATGAAAATGAGCAGTGCGACAAGCTGGCTCGAGAAGAAGCTGAGAGGCAAAAAAGTTTATTATGAGGATAATATGAAAAAAAATTTAGAAGTTTTACAAAAGGAAATCGGTTATAAATTTAAAGACGAAAAGCTCCTTATCGAAGCGCTGACACACAAAAGTTTTAAGCAGCCCTACGATAATGAGCGCTTGGAGTTTTTGGGTGACGCTGTATTGGATTTAATAGTCGGAGAGTATCTCTACACAAAGTTTGCAAATTCTAATGAAGGCAAGCTCTCAAAAATAAGAGCTTCTTTGGTTAACGAAACAGGCTTTGAAAAATTAGCAATTTATCTGAATTTGGGTGATTATATTTATCTTTCAAACGCAGAAGAGAACAATGGAGGAAGAGAAAAAGCCTCTTTGCTTTCCAATGCGTTTGAAGCGCTGATAGGAGCTATCTATCTGGAGTCCGGTCTTGCGACCGTACAAAAAATAGCGATAGAATTGATAGAAAAAAATCATGATGAAATATCTCTTGACTATCTTTTTAGAGACTACAAAACAACGCTTCAGGAGTTAACACAGGCGAGATTTGGGACAATTCCCGATTACAAGCTAGTGGCAAGCCGAGGGCCTGACCATAAAAAAGAGTTCGAAGTTGCTGTTTATATAGAAGATAAAGAGTATGCGAGAGCTCTGGGAAAAAGTAAAAAAATTGCTCAGCAAGAAGCTGCAAATATTGCTGTTGAGATGCTCAAGAAGGAGTCAAAATGATTTCTTTCACCAAGGGTGAAGCTTTAGTGACTGAATATAATTTGGACGTGTTCAAATTATATGAGATTTATTAGTAGGAAAAATAATGAATAGTTTTGGACAAAAATTAAGATTTAGCACTTTTGGTGAGTCTCATGGCACAGCACTTGGATGTATATTAGACGGAGTTCCGGCCGGATTAGCCATAGACGAAGCATATATTCAAAGTGAGCTAGATCGAAGAAAACCGGGTAAAAGCGAGTTTGAGACAGCCAGAAAAGAAGATGACAAAGTTGAGATTCTCAGTGGCGTTTTTGAGGGTCAGAGTACCGGCACACCTATAGCGATGATTATTTACAATACGAATCAAAAATCTAAAGACTATACGAACATCAAAGATGTATTTCGTCCGGGACATGCTGATTTTACTTACTTTCATAAGTATGGTTTACGTGATTACCGCGGCGGAGGGCGCTCTTCGGCTAGAGAAACTGCAGCGAGAGTTGCAGCCGGTGCTGTTGCAAAACTGATGTTGAAAACTCTAGATATAGAAGTCATGAGCGGTATAAGTGAAGTAGCAGGCATAAAAAGTGAAAAGTTTGATTATGAGAGTGCAAAAAGCAGTATTATTTATGCGTTGGACTCTGAAAAAGAAGAAGCGCAAAAAGCAGCGATTTTAGAAGCTAAAAACGCACATGACTCTGTTGGCGGCGTTTCTCGCGTTGTTATTAAAGGCTCTCCAATAGGCTTAGGACAACCTCTTTATTATAAGCTTGACGGTGTTTTAGCAGATGCCATGATGGGCATAAACGCAGTCAAAGCGGTTGAAATTGGTGATGGTATTTTAAGTGCTTCGATGCGAGGTTCACAAAATAATGACCAAATAAGAGCCAATGGTTTTGAGTCCAATCATGCTGGTGGAATCCTTGGCGGAATCAGCAACGGTGAAGATATTGTACTGAACGTCTACTTTAAGCCGACGCCATCCATCTTTAAAGAGCAGCACACGGTAACAAGTGAAAACGCAGAGGTGGACTTTTCTCTCAAAGGAAGACATGACCCTTGTGTAGCCATTCGTGGAACGGTCGTATGCGAAGCAATGGCAGCTTTGGTTATGGCAGATATGTTACTTTTAAATATGGGTTCAAATATGAATGGAGTTATGAATTACTATAAATAAATTCACCCGATGAAAGGGTGAATTTTTAGAGTTTAAACTCAGAATTTTTTAATATATTTTCTACAATATCTTGATAATATTTTTTTTGTTCACTGTTACCTAATGAAACAGGAGGCTCACCTTTATCTGAGCCTTCTCGTATTTGCATGTCAAGCGGAATCGCTCCAAGGAATGGAATTTCATATTTGGCTGCAATTTTTTCTCCACCGCCTGTTCCAAAAATATCGTAACGATTTTTAGTATCAGGAGCGATAAAAAAGCTCATGTTCTCCACAATTCCAGCCATTTTCACACCAATATCTTTAAACATCATAACAGCGCGGCTGACATCATCTGTTGCGACGAGTTGCGGTGTTGTCACTAAAACTGCTGCCGCTATTGGCAACTCTTGGGCAATTGTCAGTTGCACATCGCCTGTTCCCGGAGGCATATCAATAACCATAAAATCAAGCTCACCCCAAGCAACATCTTCTAAAAATTGAATGAGTGCGTTTACGGCAACAGAGCTTCTCCAAACAAGAGGTGTATCTTGTGTCGGTGTTGTAAGTGCCACACTCATAATTTTTATACCGTAGTTCTCAGCGGGGATGATTTTGTCATCATCATTCCATTGGATTCGCTCAATGTCCGTATTTGTAAGTCTTGGG